>Ga0308172_1000062_pt1 | contig 248908 bp, 242 predicted proteins | sample PhyGR2_FD_202134 | JGI IMG/M metagenome (GOLD analysis project Ga0308172, IMG submission 202134) | Phyllosphere microbial communities from UC Gill Tract Community Farm, Albany, California, United States - DLSLSG.R2 | ecosystem: Host-associated > Plants > Phyllosphere > Unclassified | place... | reverse complement strand
CAGCACCGCGCCGAAGCGCTCGCGCCCTGGCTCGAGCACTACAACTACGCTCGAGCACACACCGCCTGCGGCGGCCGCCCCCCGATCAGCCGGGTGTCACCAACCTCATGACCGGGTACACCTAGCCCTCGCGATGACGGCCGCACACACATCAAGCGGGAAAGCCGTCACGTCTGTCTGGTGCGAAACCGATCGCTTTCGCACCACCCGCGGCAACGCCTCCCGCCGGCGCTGTGACGCCCGGAATCCCGCGGGGGAGCGCGATGCGAAACCCCGGTGCGAAAGTCGAACGCGGTGCGAGACGGCGGTGAACCGTTTCGCACCGCGCCCGCGCCTCAGCCCCGCCGCACCTCCACGTCGACCACGCGCGCATCCTCGACGCTCAGCTCGTACACCGGCCCGGTGACCCGCAGCGCCACGGCCTCGTCGACGACGGCGCATGAGGGCCCGAGCCGCAGCTCCACCTCGCCGGGCTCTACCACGCGCCTGAACGCGCGGTCGCTGTAGGCCAGCCGCGACGCGGGCACCGTGAAGCGCACCTCGGCGCTCTCGCCGGGCTCGAGCTCGACCCGGGCGTACGCGACGAGCTGCGCGACCGGCCGCGTCACGCTGGCCACGGCGCGGTGCGCGTACACCTGTACGACGTCGGCGCCGTGCCGGGCTCCGGTATTGGTCACACGAGCCGACACCGTGAAGGCGTCGCCCGCGCGCACTTCGGCGACGATTCCGGAGCCCGGCACCTCGTCCGCCGCGGTGCCGCTGGCGCCCGCGCGGACGTCGGCGGTCGTTCCGGATGCCGGGACCCCGGCCTCGCGCGCGGCCACCCCGTCCACCCGCAGCTCCCTGCGCTCGAACGTCGTGTACGACAGCCCGAACCCGAACGGCCGCACCGGCGTCGGGTCGGTGCTCGTCACGCCCGAGGGCCCGCCGAGGATCGGGTGCAGGTACGAGTACGGCTGCGCGCCGGCCGAGCGGGGGAGGGAGACGGGCAGGCGCCCCGAGGGGGTGGCATCCCCCGCCAGCAGTGCGGTGAGGGCGGGCGCGCCCTCCTCGCCGGGGAAGAAAGCCTGCAGCACCGCGGCGGGGCCGGCGGCGCCGTCGAGTGCCCAGCCCAGAGCGTACGGCCGCCCGGTCAACAGCACGAGCACCACCGGCGTACCGGTCGCGACCACGGTCTCGACGAGCTGCCGCTGCACGCCCGGGAGCTCGAGCGAGTCGGCGTCGTTGCCCTCGCCGACGGTGCCGCGGCCGAAGAGCCCGGCGCGGTCGCCGACGACGACGATCGCGACGTCGGCGTCCTGGGCGGTCGCGACCGCCTCGGCGAAGCCGGTGGTGTCGGAACCCTCGACGGCACATCCGGCAGCGAACGAGACCTCCCCGAACCGCTCCGCGAGAGCCTCGCGCACCGTCGGCAGCGAGAACCCGAGGGGAACGCCGGGGTGGTGCGCGAGCACGTGGTTCGCGAACGAGTAGCAGCCCATCAGCGCCTCGCCGCTGTCGGCGTTCGGCCCGATCACCGCGATGCGTCCCGGAGCGCGAAGCGGCAGCACGCCGTCGTTGCGCAGCAGCACCACGCTCTCGAGAGCGAGACGGTGAGCGAGCGCCCGGTGCTGTGCGTCGTCGAGGTCGATCTCGGTCGGGGCGTCGGCGAAGTCGGCATCCAAAAGGCCGAGGTCTTCCTTCTCGGCGAGCACGCGCGCGACGGCACGGTCGACCACGGCCTCCGGAAGGGCTCCGGATGCCACCCGCTCGGCCAGGTGCGGATAGGCGTCGGGGCCGGGGAGCTCGACGTCGATCCCGGCTTCGAGGGCGAGCTGCGCCGCCTCGCCGAGGGAGCCGGCGATGCCGTGCATGGAGCGGAGGAACTCCACCGCGAAATAGTCGGAGACGACGGTGCCGTCGAAGCCCCACCGGCCCCGCAGCAGATCGGTGAGCAGCTCGCGCGACGAGGCGACGGGCACGCCGTCGATCTCGGTGTACGAGTTCATGACGCTGCGCACTCCGCCGTCGCGCACGGCCATCTCGAACGGCGGAAGGAAGACGTCCTGCAGCTCGCGCTGCCCCGCGTGCACCGGGGCGTGGTTGCGACCGGCCCGCGAGCCGGAGTACCCGACGAAGTGCTTGAGCGTCGCGTGGACGCCGGCGGCCTGCAGCCCTCGCACGTAGGCCGTGCCGATCGTGCCGACCACGTACGGGTCCTCCGCGATGCACTCGTCGACGCGCCCCCACCGCGCGTCGCGCACGACATCCAGCACGGGCGCGAGGCCCTGGTGCACCCCGAGGTCGCGCATGGAGCGGCCGATGGTGGATGCCATGAGCTCCACGGCATCCGGATCGAAGGAGGCGCCCCACGCGAGCGGCGTCGGGAACGTTGCCGCCTGCCAGGCGGCGAAGCCGGTGAGGCACTCCTCGTGCACGAGGGCGGGGATGCCGAGGCGCGTCTCGGTCTGCAGCCGACGCTGCTCGCCCCACAGCCATTGGGCGCGCTCGATCGGGTCGACCGGCCGGGTGCCGTAGACGCGCGTGAGGTGGCCGAGGCCGTGCACCGTGGCATCCGTGTACGCGGCGGTCGTGACCTTCTCGCCCGAAAGGGGCGCCACGACCTCGTCGCCCTGATCGACCCAGTAGCCGACGAGCTGCGCGAGCTTCTCGTCGAGGGTCATCTCGGCGACGAGCGCCTGGACGCGCGGCGAGACCCCGGGGGTGAGGGCAGCGCCGACGTCGGTGTTCTGAATGGTCATGGTGGGGTCAGCCCTTCACGGCGCCGGTCAGGCCGCCGACGATCCGCCGCTCGAAGACGCTGAAGAACAGCAGGGCGGGGATCATCGACAGGGAGGTGAACGCGAGCACGCGCGCGGTGTCGACGGAGTACTGCGAGGCGAAGGCCTGCGTCCCGAGCGGCAGCGTGTACGCGGCTTCGTTGTTGAGGATGAACAGCGGCAGCATGTACGAGTTCCAGCTGTTGACGAAGGCAAGGATGCCGACGGTCACAACCGCGGGAACGGCGAGCGGCAGCACCATGCGCCAGAAGAACCCGAGGCGGCCGAGGCCGTCGATCGACGACGCCTCCTGCAGTTCTCTCGGGATCGCGGCGAGGAACGGCGACAGGATGATGATCGTCAAGGGCAGCGCGAACGCGATCTGCGGCACGATGACGCCGGCGAGCGAGTTCATCAGGCCGAGGTTGCGTACGAGGATGTACAGCGGCGTGATGGCCACGGTCATCGGGAACATCAAGCCCGCGGTGAACAGGGCGTAGACGGCGCCGCGTCCGCGGAAGCGGTAACGCGACAGCGCGTACGCGGCCATCAGGCCCAGGGCCACGACGAAGACGGTCGTCGCGATCGCGGCGATCGCCGAGTTGGCGACCTGGCCCCAGAACACGCTGCTGGTGAGCACGTCGGAGTAGTTCTGCCAGTTCCACGTGGTCGGCAGACCGGCGGGGTCGACCGTGATCTCGGCGTTCGAGCGGAAGCCGCCGAGGATGATGTAGACGACCGGGGCGAGCATCATGCCGATGAGCAGCAGGGCGACGAAACCGACGAGCACGGAGCTGCCGCGGTTCGTCCCGGCGGGGCTCCGACGCGGGGCCTTTCCCCCGCGAGGCGTCACGAGAGTGGCGGTGGCGGTCATTTCGAGCCTCCGGTGAGGGCGCCGTCGGTGTCGCGACGCAGCACGAAGCGCTGATAGACGAGGGCGACGGCGAGCGAGATGAGGAACATCACCACGGCCACCGCGCTGCCGTAGCCGAAGCTGCCGGCGTTGCGGCCGTTGGCGACCATGTAGGTCGCCATGGTCGAGGTGCCCGCGGTCGAGGCGACGTACTGGCCCCAGATGATCCAGACGAGGTCGAACAGCTGCAGCGAGCCGATGATCGACAGGAACGCCCAGATGCGGATGGTGGGGCCCATGAGCGGCAGCACGATGTGGCGCTGGATCTGCCAGTAGGACGCGCCGTCGATCGCGGCGGCCTCGCTGAGCTCCTCGGGGATGCCCTGGAGCCCGGCGAGGAAGAGGATCACGGCGAAGCCGATGTACTTCCACGTGATGATGATGAGCAGCGTCCAGATCGCGAGCGCGGGGTCGGAGATCCAGTCGGCGCGGAGCGCGCCGAGACCGATCTTCTCGAGCGCCCCGTTCAGCGCCCCACCCGACTGCAGCATCAGGCCCCAGCCGAGGCCGACGACGACCTCGGAGATGACGTAGGGCACGAAGATCAGCACGCGGATGAGCGACTGCGCCCGCATCTTGCGGTTGAGCAGCAGCGCCAGGCCCAGCGCGAGCGGCCCCTGCAGGACGAGCGAGCCGATCACGATGAACGCGTTGTGCCCGAGCGCCTCGTGGAAGGCGGGGTCGGTGAGGATCGTGACGTAGTTGCGGATGCCGACGAAGTCGGTGGGAGTGCCGAACCCCGACCACTTGTAGAAGCCGTAGTAGGCCGCGAGGGCGACCGGCAGGATGACGAACGACACGAACACCACGAGGGCGGGGCCCAGGAGGATCGCGAGTTCGCCGCGGATGCGCCAGTTCTCGCGCCGGCGCCGCGCGGGCGGCCGCCCGGCCGAGGGAGCGCGGGTGGCGCCCTCCCCGGCCGGGCGGCGAGCCCCGGCATCCGTCGCCGAGGCGGCGAGCTGGGTGGTCATGGTCGGCGTCCTCAGCGCGAGGCGGCGGCGTTGACGGCGTCGACGATGCCCTGCGGCGTCCCCTTGCCGGCGAACAGGTCGACGACGGCGACGTTCAGCGCGTTGCCGACGTTCTGCCCGTAGAGCGTGTCGAGCCAGACCGAGACGTACGGGGCGTCGGTGTACGCCTGCAGCGCGGACTGCAGGGCGGGGGTGGTGACGGCCTCGGTCGCCTCGCTTGAGGCGGGGATCGTCTGGAAGGCGTCGGCGTAGCGCTCCTGGTTCTCCTTGTTGACGAGGAAGTTCAGGAAGTCGGTGCACTGCGCGGGGGCGTTGACCCAGCACGAATAGCCGTCGACGCCGCCCATGATGGCGCCGGGCTCGCCGTCACCGCCGGGGACCTCGGGGAAGGGGAACCAGCCGAGGTCGGCGAGCGGCTGCTCGTCGGGCGTCAGCGAGGCGATCACGCCCGGGTTCCACGCGCCCATTAGCTCCATGGCGGCCTGGTGGTTGGCGAGCAGACCCGCCGAGGAGCCGGCGCCCTGCTGAGCGGCCGTGGTCAGGAAGCCCTCGTTGAACGGCTGCGTCTGAAGGAACGACTGCAGGTTCTCGCCCGCTTCGAGCCAGCACGGGTCGTCGAAGCTGCGGCTCTCGGCGGCGGTGTCGAGCACGTCCTTCGAGCAGGCGCGGAGGGCGAAGTTGTAGTACCAGTGCGCGGCGGGCCAGGCGTCTTTCGCGCCGACCGCGATCGGGGCGACGCCGGTGGCGCGGATCTTCTCGTTCGCTTCCTCCAGGTCGGAGATCGTGGCGGGGGCCTCGGTGACGCCCGCGGCGGTCAGCAGATCCTGCGAGGTGAAGATGCCCGACGGGAGCACGGCGACGGGCATGCCGTAGTTCTTGCCGTCGACCGCGAAGGCGTCGAGCGAGGTGCCGAGGGCGGTCTTGGCATCCGCCGAGATCTTGTCGGTGAGGTCCATCGCCTGCCCCGCCTCGACGATGTCGGCGAGCTTGCCGCCGCCGCGCGCCATGAACAGGTCGGGGGCGTCGCCGGAGTTCAGGGCGGTCTGCAGCTTGCCGTCCATCTCCTCGTTCTGGACGGCCTGGATCTCGACGGTGACGCCGGGGTTGGCCTCTTCGAACGCCGCGGCGGTGTCTTCCCAGTACTTCTTGCCGTCACCCGTGGTGGAGTTGTGCCACAGCGTCAGCGTGGTGCTGCCGTCGGCGTTCTGTCCGCCGCCGCCACCGGCGCATCCGCCGAGGGCGAGGGTGCCGGCGACGGCGAGCGCCGCTCCGGCGAGGATCTTGCGCGTGTTCATGTGATTCCCGTTTCTCTTCGTCGAGGTGCGTCCCTGCGGGATGCGCGGTGGTCGTCGGCAGCGATGCCGTGTCCCGGGGTGTTGCCGCGCCCCGGGTCTGAGCAGTGTCGCCCTCGGGCAGGGGCTCGTCAAACGTTTTCGAAAATGATTTCCACGCTAGGGTCGGATGCCATGAGCCGACGCGCCACCATCCACGACGTCGCCGCGGCGGCCGGTGTCTCCGTGGCCACGGTGTCGAAGGCGGTGAACGGTCGGTATGGGGTCTCCCCCGAGACCGTCGGCCGGGTCCTCGACGCGGTGAAGACCCTCGGCTACGAGTCGAGCCTCGTCGCGAGCAGCATGCGATCGCGCCGGACGGGCGTCGTCGGGGTGCTCGTGGCCGACATCGAGCCGTTCTCGGCCGAGATCCTCAAGGGCGTCGGGGGAGCGCTCGCCGACACCGGCTACGACCTGCTCGCCTACAGCGGCTCGCGCCGCGACGGCGAGGGGTGGGAACGACGTTCGCTCAGCCGCCTGAGCGGCACCCTCATCGACGCGGCCATCATCGTCACGCCCACCGTCGTCAACGTCACGAGCGACGTCCCGATCGTCGCGATCGACCCGCACACGGGCCGCGCCGACTTGCCGACGGTCGAGTCCGACAGCTTCACGGGCGCGCAGCAGGCGGTGCACCACCTCGTCCAGCTCGGGCATCGCCGCATCGGTTTCATCGCGGGTCGCCCCGATCTGCGGTCCGCGGTGGCGCGCGCGTCGGGGTACCGCGAAGCCCTGTCGGCGGCCGGCATCCCGTTCGATCAGGCTCTCGTGGGGGTCGGACGCTACGAGCACGATGTCGCGCGCGAGGCGGCGCACGCCATGCTCTCGCTCGCCGATCCCCCCACGGCCGTCTTCGCCGCGAACGACCTCTCCGCCCTGTCGATCGTCGAGGTCGCGGCCGAGCGGGGCCTGCGCGTGCCCGACGACCTCTCGGTCGTGGGTTTCGACGACGTCCCCGAGGCCGCCCGCGCGCAACCGGGGCTGACGACCGTGCGGCAGCCGATGAAGCGCCTCGGCGCCGAGGCGGTGCGGATCGTGCTCGCCCTCCTCGCCGGCGAAGAACTTCCCCAGACGCACGTGCAACTGCCGACCCGCCTCGTCGCCCGCGGCACGACGGCCCCGCCGCGGCCGCGCTGAGCCGTGCGCGGCGTGCACCCACCCGCGCGCCGGGCGTGCGCCCGCCGTGCGCCCGCGCCGCCGCTCCACCCCGTTCACTGTCCAAAACACCCGGACGCCTCAGAAAAACGTCCGGGTGTTTTGGACAGTGAACGGGGGAGGGGGCGGGTGAGGGGAGAGCGGGGTGCACGCCGCGAGTCAGCGCGCGGCCAGGCGGTACAGCACCTCGGGCCGGCCGCGGGCGCCGAAGCGGTGCGAGACGTCGACCTCGCCGCGGGCCACGAGCACGTCGAGGTAGCGTCGCACGGTGGCTCGCGAGGCGCCCGACGCCGCGGCGATGTCTCGCGCGCTCGCCGGGGTCACCGGGTGCAACGCCCCGCGGATGGTGTGCATCGTCGACTCGGCGAGGCCTTTGGGGAGAAGCAGATCGGATGCCGCGACCGTGCGCACCGGCGTCGTCACCGGTGAGACCAGTCGGTCGATGTCGCCCTGACCCATGCTCACGGGCACCTCGGCCGGGTGGTCGGCGCGCCCCCGCCGGTACTCCTCGAGGCGACGGACGAATGCCTCGCGGGTGAAGGGCTTGGCGAGGTAGCCCACGACGTGCGCGGCCGCCGCCTGCCGGATCGTCAGGGTGTCGCGGGCTGAGCTGATCACGAGCACGTCGACGTCCCACTCGCGCACGAGACGCAGCCGGTGCAGCACCTCGACGCCGCTGAAGTCGGGCAGGTTCATGTCCAGCAGCACGAGGTCGACGTCGGTCCCCGCCGCCAGCGCCGCCCCCGCGGCTCCGGTCCGCGCCGTCCCCACGAGGCGGAACCCGGGCAGCGCCTCGAGGTACGCGGTGTGCAGCCGCACCACCGCGGGGTCGTCGTCGACGATGATCGTGCGGATCTCGGCATCCGGTCTCATCCGCGCTCCCCGTGCCGTGGTCCGTCCGCGATTCGCAAACGCCGCCCGCCGCGGCCACCGCGTTGAGTGTCCGAAACACCCGGACGCCTCGACAAGTTCTTCGGGTGTTCTGGACACTCGACCGCGGGGACGGGCTCGCGTGCCCCGCTCACGACCGCACCCCCGCGTGCGGCAGCTCGACCGTGAACCGCGCTCCACCCGAGGCCGACCGGCCGACCGTGACCGAGCCGCCGCGCGCGCCCGCGATGCGGCGCACGAGGTCGAGACCGACACCGCGCCCCGCGGTCGCCTTCGAGCTGACCCCGCGGTCGAAGATGCGGGCCATGTCCGCGGGGGCGACGCCGGGGCCGTCGTCGGCGACGTCGATGGTCAGCCGCTCGTCGCCCGCGAGCACGAGCACGTCGATGCGTGCGCCGCCCCCGGCCGCCTCGGCGGCGTTGCGGACGAGGTTCCCCACGACCGTGAGCACCTCGTCGTCGACGCTGCCGCGCGGCACGAGACTCGCGGGATCCACCCGCAGCCCCTCGATCTCGGCGGCCAGCCCGTCCAGCAGCGCGCGCAGCGCCGGGTCATCGATCGAGAGACCGGATGCCACGGGCGCGAGCCCTCCGATGTAGGTCAGCGCCTCGCCGGTCTCGCCCTCGGCGACGAGCCCCCGGATCACATGCAGGCGCGTGTGGAACTCGTGCGTCTGGTCGCGGAGCGCGCCGGAGATGCGTCGCTGTGTCTCGAGCTCGCGCGCGTCGGCCTCGAGGCGTCGCACGCGTCTGCGCAGCGCCGCGGTCAGCAGGCCGCTCAGCACGACGCCCAGCACGATGGAGGCCGCCACCCAGGGCAGCATCCCTCCGACCGCCTCGTCGAAGCTGCGCGAGATCTCCGACTCCAGCACCCCCACTGACGCCGTCCCCACCACGGCGCCGGGAGCGCCGTCGTCGGGGGAGCGCACCGGCACCTTCGCGCGGAGGCTGGGTCCGATCGTGCCCGTCTCCGTGCCGAGGAAGGTCTCTCCGGCCAGCACCGCGGTGGCATCCGTCGACACCGTCCGCCCACGCTCGACCGGATTCGGATGAGTGAGCCGGATGCCACGGGCATCGGTGACCACGACATAGTCGACCCCGGATGCCGCGGCGACGACGTCGGCGAGCGGCTGCAGCTCCGCTGTGGCGGCGGCGGTGTCGAGCACCACGGCGCGCTGCACCTGGTCGAGCTCGACGAGGCTCATGGCGACGTCGAGCACGCGTTCCTCGGTGGCGGCGCGGATGCTGCGTTCCTGCACCGACATCGCGACGAGCGTCGTCGCGAGCACGCACACGAGGACGACCGCGCACTGCAAGGCGAGCAGGACGGCGAGGCGCGCGCGAACGGGCGCGCGATCGGGCCGGGTGATCGACATGGGCACCTCCTCGTGCGCGTTGCTGCGGGAGCGGATCGTCGTGAGCATCAAAGAGCGCAAAGGCCCTCGAGCGCGCGGCCGGGGGAGAAGCGCTGACAACCTAGCTTCTCATCCGGCAACGACGATGTCCCGGGAGGGTTCGATGCAGCATCCGACGCCAGCAGACGCGCAGCACCCCGTGCGCTCGCCTCGACGCCGCCTCGTGACGGGCGCCGTGGTGGGCGTGGTCGCCGCGGCACTGTTCGTGACGGCCGGTCTCAGCGCGGCAGCCACGGGAGGTGTGGCCAACCCCCGCACGAAGCTCACCATCGTGGCGCCCGCCGCGCCCGGTGGGGGATGGGACACGTTCGGCCGCGAGGCCCAGCAGGTCATGCGCGAGGAGGGCATCGCCGGTGCCGTGCAGGTGATGAACATCCCCGGGGCCGCCGGCACGATCGGCCTGGGCGCCGTCGCCGAGATGGGTGACCGCCACGACATCATGCTCGTCACCGGCGGCGTGATGGTGGGTGGGGTCATCGTCAACCGGTCGCCCGTGAGCCTCGAGGACGTGCGGCCCATCGTGCGCCTCGCCGACGACTTCAACGTCCTGGTGGTCCCGGGCGATTCGCCCTTCCAGACCCTCGACGACTTCATGGCGGCGTTCCTCGCCGACCCCGAGGGCACGGCGATCGCGGGCGGCTCCCTCGGCGGCATCGACCACCTCTTGGCCGGCATGCTCGCCCAGCAGGGCGGGATCGACCCGCAGCGCGTGAACTACCTCGCCTACCCCGGCGGCGGCGAGGTCGTCACCTCGCTCCTGTCGCACACGACGCAGGCGGGGCTGTCGGGGTACAACGACTTCCGCGATCAGATCGAGTCGGGCAACCTCCGTGCGCTCGCCCTGTCGGCCGAGGAGCCGCTCGACGACGTCGACGTGCCGACCTTCCGCGAGCAGGGCGTCGACGTCGCGATGTCGAACTGGCGGGGACTCGTCGCGCCCCCGGGCATCGACGACGAGGTGCACGCGGAGCTCGTTGCCATGGCATCCGAGATGCGCGAGACCGAGGCCTGGCAGGAAGTGCTCGCCCGCAACAGCTGGGTCGACAGTTTCCTCGCGGGCGACGAGTTCGCCGCTTACCTGTCGGAAGAGACCGAACGCACCACCGCGATCATGAAGGAGCTGGGTCTGTGACCGAACCGTCCACTCTCACCACGGGGTCGCTGCGCGTGCAACGGACGCCCCGCTGGTACACCGGCCGCAGCGAGCTGGTGGTCGTCGCCGGGGTCTTCGTGCTCGCCGGCTTCATGACGTACGGCACGGCCACGATGCAGGTGCCCGCCGACGTCGCCCTGCCCGGTCCGCAGTTCTTCCCGATGCTCGTCAGCGGATTCCTCTGGCTCGCCGGGATCGGCCTCCTCGTCGAGGTGCTGCGCACCTCCCGTCGCGCGCACGTCGCCGACGACCCCGTCGAGATCTCGAACGAGATGCTCGAAGACCTGGGCGCGATCGACGAGACCGGCGAGATCCGCGTCGTCTCTCCCGAAGACGTGACGTCGAGCGCGAAGCCGGCCGCCGTCGACTGGCGCACGCTCGGCATCACGGTCGCCGGCCTCGCGGCCTTCATCGTCGTGCTGCCCGTGCTCGGGTGGATCCTGTCGGCCGCCGTCCTGTTCTGGGTCATCTCGTGGGCGTTCGGCAGCCGCCGACCCCTGCTCGACATCGGGGTCTCGGTGATCGTGTCCTCGCTCGTCCAGCTCGCCTTCGGCGCGGGCCTGGGCCTGTCGCTCCCCGCCGGCATCCTGGAAGGACTCTCGCCGTGGATCAGCTGATCAACCTCGCCGACGGTTTCGCGGTCGCGTTCACTCCGCAGAACCTCCTCTTCCTCGTCATCGGCGCCGTGCTCGGCACCGCCGTGGGCGTGCTCCCGGGCCTGGGCTCCGCGATGGCGGTCGCGCTGCTCCTGCCCGTCACGTTCAGCCTCGACCCCACCGGCGCGTTCATCATGTTCGCGTCGATCTACTTCGGCGGTCTGTTCGGTGATTCGACCGCCGGCATCCTGCTCAACACCCCCGGCAACTCCTCCGCGATCGCGACCACCTTCGAGGGGCATCGGATGGCCAAGAGCGGCCGCGCGGCGAAAGCGCTCGGGACGTCGGCCATCGGCGCGTTCATCGGCGGCACGATCGCCTGCGTGCTGGTCGTGTTCTTCGCGCCGTACATCGTCGAGCTCGCGAAGGTCTTCGGCCCCGCGGAGTACTTCGCCCTCGCGGTGTTCGCGTTCGTGGCGATCTCGGCCGTCGTCGCCGACTCGATCGTGCGCGGACTCGTGGCCCTCGGCCTCGGTTTCTCCCTCGCCCTCGTCGGCATCGATGCGATGACGGGAGCGGAGCGCTTCACCGGCGGCAGCCCGGTCTTCTTCGACGGGATCTCGATCATCGTCGTGACCGTGGGCCTGCTCGCGATCGGCGAGGTGCTGCACGTTGCGGGCCACATCCGCCGCGCCGGCGGCCCCGGCAAGCTCGTCGCCCCGACCGGCTCGCCCCTCCTCTCGCGGCGCGAGTGGCGCCAGGCCCTCCCCGCTTTCCTGCGGGGCACGGCGTTCGGAGTGCCGTTCGGCGCGATCCCGGTCGGCGGTTCGGAGGTGCCGACGTTCCTGGCCTACGGCACCGAGAAGCGCCTGGCCCGCCGCCGCGGCGACGCCGACTTCGGCTCCCGCGGCGCGATCCAGGGCGTCGCCGCTCCCGAGGCCGCCGGCAACGCCACGGCGGGTTCGGCGATGGGAGCCCTGCTCGGGCTGGGCCTGCCGACCTCGGCGACGGCCGCGATGATGATCGCCGCCTTCCAGCAGTACGGGATGCAGCCCGGACCCCTGCTGTTCGAGCGCTCCGGTGACCTGGTCTGGCCGCTGCTGGCCAGCCTGTTCCTGGGCCTGATCATCCTCCTGGTCATCAACCTGCCGTTCGCGGCGGTGTGGGCGAAGCTCCTGCTGATCCCGCGCCACTACCTGTACGCGGGTATCACGGTCGTCGCGATGCTCGGCGTCTACGCGATCGCCTCGCGCGTGGTCGACCTCTGGCTCGCTCTCGCGATCGGTGTGGTCGGCTTCGTGATGCGACGTTTCTCGATCCCGCTCGCGCCGGTGCTCATCGCTGCGATCCTCGGCCCCATGGCCGAGACGCAGATGCGCCGTGCGCTCGCCGTGTCGGAGGGTGACCCGACGATCTTCGTCTCGTCGCCGCTGACGATCGTGCTCTACGCCCTGCTCGCGATCATCGTGACGGTCAGCGTTCTGCAGCACGCCCGTCACGCGCGCGGTCAGCGTCTCGAGGCCGCCGCTCGTCGCGACGCCCCCGTCCCGGCCGGTCGCCCCTGACTCGACCGGGCGCGCGCCGGGGCGCGAGTGGTCGAGGGTCCAAGACACGCCGTAACGCCCGCGCGCGGGACGGCGTTTCCTGGACACTCAACGGCGGGTGCGCGGGTGCGCGGGTGCGCGGGTGCGCGGGTGCGAGGGCGCGACGCACGCGAACCACCGACGCGCGGATGCCGACCGGCTAAGGTCGGCGCGTGACCACCGTGCTGCTCGCGCCCGACGGCTTCAAAGGCTCGATCACCGCCGCCGACGCCGCCGCGGCCCTCTCCGCCGGGTGGCTCGACGCGCGCCCCGCCGACGTCATGATCCCCCGCCCCATGGCGGATGGGGGAGAGGGCACGGCGGCCGCGTTTCTCGCCGCCATCCCCGGCGCACGCCGGGTCCCCGTGCGCGTGACGGGTCCGCACGGGCGCGAGGTCGCGGCATCCTGGGTCCTCCTCCCCTCGACCTCCGCCGCGCCGGACGGCACCGGGGTGGTGGAACTGGCATCCACGTCGGGCATCGAGCTCCTCGGGGACCGCCTTCGCCCGCTCGACGCCGACACCCGAGGCTTCGGCCAGGCGATCGCCGCGGCCCTCGATCACGGGGTCTCGCGGCTCGTGCTCGGCATCGGTTCGAGCGCGTCGACCGACGCCGGTTTCGGCGCCTTGACGGCCCTCGGCGCCCGGATCACGGATGCCGCCGGCACCGACGTCGCCCCCGGATTGCGGGGGCTGCGCGCCGCCGCCCGCCTCGACCGCTCCGCACTGCGCTCGATGCCGCCCGGCGGCGCGATGGTGCTGACCGACGTCCGGAGCCCGCTCGTCGGCCCGACGGGCGCGGCCGCGGTGTTCGGCCCGCAGAAGGGGCTCGGGCCGGACGAGATCGCTTCCGCCGACGCCGCCCTCGCCCGTGCCGCCGCGCTGCTCGAGACCGATCCGCGCGCGCCCGGGGCGGGAGCCGCCGGCGGCACCGGGGCGGCTCTGCGGGCGTGGGGCGCCGAGCTCGTCCCGGGCGCCGAGATCGTGGCCGACCTCGTCGGGCTGGCCGACGCGGTCGCCCGGGCCGAGGTCGTGATCACGGGCGAGGGCGCGTTCGACGCGAGTTCGGGGGCGGGCAAGGTTCCCGGGCGCATCGCCGCGCTGGCGGGTGCTCGGCCGGTCGGGCTCGTCGCCGGACGGATCGGTCCGGATGCCGACACCTCGGCCTTCACCGTCACGATCTCGCTCGTCGACCTCGCGGGCTCCACCGCCGCCGCGCTCGCCGACCCCGCCCGATGGCTGCGCGCCGCCGGCCGTGCGCTCGCCGAGAGGTTCGGGCCGCCGCCGCCCGCGCCGGGTGCGCGAAACTCCTGAGCGATCGCCGCGATCGCCGCGCAAGGCCGCGTCGCGCGGCCGAACGAGGCAGAAGCTCAAGAGTTCGGCACGCTGAGTCGTGCCTCGGACCCGCCCCGGGCTCCGCCCGCCGGCCCCAGCGCACACCCTCGAGGCCCCGCGATCCGTCCCACCCCTTCGAAACGCCGCCATCGCCCCGCGGCTCGGGTACCGTCGTCATGTGGCTACCGCAAGCAATAAAGATGACGAGGTCGATCTCCTCATCGACGCGTGGTCGCGACTGCTCCCCGACGTCGACCTCACACCGCTCGACGTCATGTCGCGACTGCGTCGCGCGGCCTTCCACCTCTCCAAGCTCCGCACGCGGGCCTTCGCGAGCGCCGAGATCGCGCTGTGGGAGTTCGACGTGCTCGCCGTCCTCCGCCGCGCCGGGACCGAGCTCAGCGCCACGCGCCTGATCGCGGCGACCATGATCGGCAGCGCGGCGATGACCAACCGTCTCGACAAGCTCGCCGACCGGGGCCTGGTGCACCGTCGCCCGAACCCGTCCGACGGCCGCGCGATCCTCGTCGCCATCACCCCCGAGGGCATCGAGCGCGTCGACGCCGCCATGACCGAGCTCGTTCGCCTCGAGGCCGAGGCCCTGCGCGGCGTCAGCCGCGCCGATCAGGCGCTGCTCGCCGACGCCCTCCGCGTCCTCGCCGCGGGCGAGACTCACGAGGCGTGACCGACCTCGTCGCAACCCTCGCCGAGCGCCCCGTCGTCCTCGACGGCGGTCTCGGCACCCTGCTCGAGGCGCGCGGCAACGACGTCTCGTCGTCGCTGTGGTCGGCGCGGGTCCTGCGCGACGACCCCGACGAGGTGCGCGCCGCCCACGCGGAGTTCGTCGCCGCGGGCGCCGAGCTGCTCATCACGTCGTCGTACCAGGTCGGGTTCGACGTGGGGATCCCGGATGCCGAGGTCGACACGCTCCTGCGACGCTCGGTGACGCTCGCCCGAGATGCCGGCGGCGCCGTGGTCGCGGCATCCGTCGGTCCGCTCGGGGCGCTTCGCGCCGACGGCAGCGAATACACCGGTGACGACGGACTCGGCGTGCGAGAGCTCCGCGAGGCGCACCGGCGCAGACTCCAGGTGCTCGCCGGCGCCGGGGCCGACCTGCTCGCCGTCGAGACGGTACCGTCCCCCCATGAGCTCGAAGCGCTGTCGCTCGAACTGGCAGACCTGGGCGTGCCGAGCTTCGTGAGCCTGTCAGGCGACAGCCTTGGCTTCGCGGCGCCCCAGGCTCTCGGGCGAGCGCTCGAAGCGGCGGCATCCGTGCCGGGCGTCCTCGCTGTCGGGGTCAACTGCGGCGCTCCCGAGCACGTGCTCCCGGCGCTGAGCGACGCCCCCGATCGACCTCTCGTGGCGTACCCGAACTCCGGCGAGCGATGGGATGCCACCACCCGCTCCTGGCGCGGGGGCGCCGCGTCCCTCGCCGAGAACGTCCCGTCGTGGCTCGAGGCCGGAGTCCGACTCGTCGGAGGCTGCTGCCGCTCGATGCCGGCCGATATCGCGGCGATCGCGGCGGCGGTGCGCTGAGGAGTTCCGCCGACACGTCGCCACCGTCGTCAGAGGTCGAGCCGCCGCCTGCTGGGCCGCGCAGCGGCGGAACTGTCGGTGATCAGCTCGATCTCTTCGGCCTTCCAGCCGTACACGGTGCGCATCCGTTCGCGCAGGACCTCGGCGGTGGCGGGGAACGACACCTCCACGCCGTGCGGACCGTCGACGGCGGAGGGGTCGAGATCGCGCGCCGCCAGGCGCAGCTCGAGCAGCAGACCGAGCACCCGGTCGGTGCCGAAGGCGGCGTTGGCCAGCTTCCAGTCGCCGATGGCGACCAGGGTGCGGCGATGGCGGTCGTGGTGGTTCCCGGGGCTGATGACAGGGCGTCCCACGAGACCGATGGCGACTCCGCAGAGCAACATCGCCAGCACGGCGGCGATACCGGCGCCGGTGGGGGAGAACAGGGTCTGACTCAGGGGGGATTCGGGGGTCGAGACGACGACCACCCGCAGCGCGGAGTACACCCCGTAGGCACCGGCGACGGCCCCGAGCACGCGCGTCGATCGGTGCGGCAGAACGCGGTTGCGCAGCGCCAGGACGGCGCAGCAGCCGCACACCACGGTCAGGGCCACCGCTCTCACCGTCAGCGACGCCTCGAGGGGGAGGCGGAGGGTGCAGACCCCGACCATTCCGGCGACCGCGATCGCGAGCGCCTGTGCGAGCGGCGAGCCGTGAGGCCGGCCCGATGGCGGCCACACGGCCACGCACATGGTCGCCGGAGCGAGCACCATCGTCGTGTCCGCGGCCACCAGGGAGGCCGTTCCCCCGCCGTTGTACCACACGACGTACATCACGCCAGAGCCCACCGAAAGAGCTCCCGAGACGGAGGCGTAGCGCAGATAGACGCCCAGGGGCGTCGGGTAGCCCAGCCGCGGCAGCACCACGCAGATGACGCCGATGCCCAGCCCGACGCACATCGCGAGCACCCCGATCGAAAGCAGCATGGCCCCTCCGCCTCACATCATGGGGCCGCCCTCGGGCGATGGTTGAGCCGACGGGCGGCTCTTGACGTCTCGGGCCTGTTGTGCTGAGAGCGCGGACGCGATCGTCGGCGCCGCGCCGCGCGAGCGCCCTCAGTCGAAATCCGCCGCGACGGCGTTGCGGTGGTACTCGAAGATGATGCTCGTACGGGTGGATGCCACGCTGTGCCGCGCGGAGAGGTGATCGACGACGAAGCGTCGCACCGCCGAAGAACCCGTTGACGTTCGTCGCGCGGCTGGCGGGGCATGCCGGTGCGTTGCCGATGGCGCAGCGTGCACGAGGGTGTGCCGGACGTGCACCGTTCTGCTCGGGCCGTGCCGTCGGAACGCCGACATTCCTACGCTGGCGTCAACCGCTACACCGTCGTAGGAGGACACGTGAGTACCACCGCCACCACCCCCAAGATCTCCATCGCCCCTGACGCCCAGGGCCGGCCCATTCCCGACGCCGCCACCCGGGAGATCATCGGCTACGCGCCGGTGCACACGGTGGACGACCTCGATCGTGCGGTGAAGGAGGCGCGAGCCGCGCAGCCCGCGTGGGCGGCGCTCGGGCACGCCGAGCGAAGCCGTCGTCTGCACGCGATCGCCGACGAGATCGAGGAGCGCGCCGACGAACTGGCCCATCTGTTGTCGCGCGAACAGGGGAAACCGCTCAACGGTCCCAACGCCAGGTTCGAGGTGGGGGCGTGCGCACTGTGGACGCGCGCGGCCGCGGACACCCCTCTCGAGCCGGAGGTCGTGTTCGACGACGGCAAGACCCATGCCGAAGTGCACTACGACCCGCTGGGGGTCATCGGAGCGATCGGGCCGTGGAACTGGCCGATGATGATCAGCGTGTGGCAGATCGCGCCGTCGCTTCGCATGGGCAACACGGTCGTTGTCAAGCCGAGCGAGTTCACTCCCCTCTCGGTGCTCGCGCTCGCCGAGGTCTTCGGCAACCACCTCCCGGCGGGAGTTCTCGCGGTGATCTCGGGCGACCGTGAGGTCGGGGCCGCCATCGCGGCGCATCCCGACCTCGACAAGATCATGTTCACCGGTTCCACCGCGACGGGCCGTCGCATCGTCGAGGCCTCGGCGCACAATCTCGCCCGCCTGACCCTCGAGCTCGGCGGTAACGACGCCGGCATCGTGCTCCCCGGTGCCGACGTGCCGGCGATCGCGGAGGGGCTTTTCTGGGGCAGCTTCCTCAATACCGGCCAGACGTGCGCTGCGCTCAAGCGCTTGTACGTGCACACCTCGCAGTACGACGACGTGGTCGACGCACTGGCGGGTCTCGCGCGGGCCATGCCGATGGGCAACGGTCTCGACGAGGCCAATGTGCTGGGGCCGCTGCAGAACGAGAAGCAGTTCGACATCGTGGCACGTCTCGTCGACGACGCCCGCGGGCGTGGTGCACGCATCGCGAGCGGAGGTCGCCCCGCCCAGGGCCTCGGTCCTCTGTTCTACGAGGCCACGATCGTCGTCGACATCGCAGACGGTGCGCCGCTGGTCGACGAGGAGCAGTTCGGTCCGGTTCTGCCGGTCATCCGCTACGACGACGTCGACGACGCCATCGCCCGGGCCAACGACTCGAGCCAGGGGCTCGGGGCGTCGGTGTGGTCATCCGATCTCGACGAAGCGTCGGCCGTCGCCGCTCGCCTGCAGGCGGGCACGGTGTGGATCAATCAGCACGGCGCGATCAACCCGCACGTGCCGTTCGGCGGGGTGAAGGCATCGGGATACGGGCAGGAGTTCGGTGCCGCCGGCCTGAAGGCCGTCGCCGCGCCGAAGGTCATCCAACGCTGAATGCGTGGACGGCGTCGACGCGCACCATTTCCTGACTGATCATTCAGAAAATAGTGCGCGTCGACGTATGCTGTCTGCACGCTCCGGCGCGCCCGGCCGGACTCTCACCGCAAAGCCGCGAGGAGAACTCATGCACAGCGACTTCCGTCGCCCGCTCGCCCCGCCTGCCGTCGAGCCTCCGACGGCATTGCTGCAGCCGCTGGACGCGTGGGCGGACGCCGTCAGTCGCAGCTTCGTTCCGCTCCACACGCGCGCGGCGGGGGGAGCGGCCGCAACGCGGTTCCGCGGTCGTCTCGTCGGCCAGTCCCTCGGGCGGACAAAGGCGAGTATCGTCGCGGGGTCCGCCATCGCCGTGGCGCGCACGCCTCGCGAGATCGCCCGGGACGATCCGGGCTTCATCAAGGTCGGAGTCCAGCTCGACGGTGCCAGTGTGATCACCCAGGACGGACGCGACGCAGTCCTGCGCGCAGGCGATTTCGCCGTCTACGACACCACGCGGCCGTACGCCCTGCGTTTCGACGGCCCGTTCCGCATGTTCGTGCTGATGTTCCCACTCGATGCGCTGCAGGTCGACCGGGGCACGCTACGTGAACACACCGCCACGCGGTTCGCGGGTCGTCGCGGCGCCACCGCCGATGTCGGGGCGTTGGCATCCGGGTTCCTTCGCTCGCTCGGCGACGCCGTCGACACCGGGGGGATGTCCGATAGCATCGCGCTCTCCGACGCCGCCTTCGACCTGCTCATCGCGGCCCTGAGCGAGCGGTCCACGACCATGGGCTCGACCGCCGCATCGGCCCGACGTCGCGTGTTGGCGACTCGGGTCGAGAGCTTCATCGCAGACAACCTCGGTGACCCCCGCCTCACCGTGTCGAGGATCGCCGCCGCACACCACATCTCCGTCCGAACGCTGCAGAAGCTCTTCGAGAGCCGCGGCGAGACCGTCAGCGGGTGGATACGGCGGCGCCGGCTCGAGGCGATACGACGGGATCTGGTCAACCCCGCCTTCGTCGAGCGGCCCCTCGCGATGGTCGGTGCGCGCTGGGGCTTCTCCGACGCCGCTGCGTTCTCACGCGCCTTCCGGAGCGCGTACGGAATGAGCCCCAGCGAGTATCGGCTGACGACCTTGACCCACTGAGGGCGCCGCCGGCGCGACGAGGTGCGCCGGCGGCGCCGGGGTCGTCAGCGTGCCGCGAGAGCGTCCGCGACCGCCGCGGTCGCCCCCAGGAGCAGGTCGGCGGCTTTCTCCCCGATCATGATCGCGGGCGCGTTCGTGTTGGCGCTGGGGACGAAGGGCATCACCGATGCGTCCGCCACGCGCAATCCCGCCACGCCCCGCACGCGAAGCTGCGGGTCGACGACGCTCTGCGCGTCCGTGCCCATCCGGCACGTGCCGACCTGATGGTGGTATGTGCCGACGGTTCGGCGGGCGAACTCGCGCAGGGAGTCGCGGTCGGTCACGTGCGGACCGGGGGCGAACTCCTCCGCCCGGTACGGCGCGAACGCATCCTGCGCACCCACGAGACGCGAGATCTCGATGGCATCCACCATGGCCTCGAGGTCGCGTTCGTCGGCGAAGATCTTCGGGTCGACGAGCGCAGCGACGCGGGGATCGGCGGATGCCAGACGGATGTTCCCCCGCGAGAACGGTCGCACCAGACCCGCCACGATCGTGTAGCCCTGCGCCGGTGCTGCTCCGCCGTCGGTCGGGTAGGGCATGTGGATGAACAGCGGCTGCAGGTCGGGCGCGGGGCCGGTGCACACGGACGAACGGGCGAACAGCTGGGCCTCGAGGAGGTTCCAGCGGCCGTCGGGGACGGCTTCCTTCGATGCGTACATGACGCTCACCAGAAGGTGATCGTGCAGATTCTCTCCGACACCCGGGAGGTCGGCGACCACCTCGATGTCGAGCTCGTCGAGGTGCTGACGAGCGCCGATGCCGGAGCGCAGCAGGATCGCCGGCGAGCCGATCGCTCCCGCCGAGACGATCACCTCCCGCAAGGCGGGGAAGAAGGTCGGGGTACCCGCGACCACGGCCTGCACACCCACGGCACGACCGTTCTCGACGACGACGCGGTCGACCAGCGCATCGGTCGTGACCGTCAGCAGGGGCGTGTCTTCGAGAGGCGCAACGTACGCCTGCCACGCGCTGTGGCGGCGGCCGTTCTTGGTGGTGGTGTGGTTGAAGCCCACCCCTTCGAGGTCGGCGCGGTTGAAATCCTCGGTGCGCACGTGACCCGCCTGCACGCCCGCATCGACGAACGCGGACGCCAGCGGGTGACGGTGGTCCTGGGGTATGCGTTCCACGTGCAGGGGGCCGCCCACGCCATGGAATTCGTCGGCGCCGTCGGCGTGGTCCTCCGCGCGGCGGAAGTAGGGGAACACATCGTTCCACGACCACCCGTCGGCGCCGGCTTCGGCCCACCCGTCGTAATCGGTGCGGTCGCCGCGCATGTAGATCATCCCGTTGAGCGAGCTCGACCCGCCCAGCGTCTTCCCTCGGGGCCAGTAGATGCTGCGGCCACCGAGATGCTCCTGCGGGGTGGTCATGACCGTCCAGTCGTTTCCACCAGTGAGAAGCCAGGGCCACCCCTGGGGGGAGTGGATGTACGGGTCCTCGTCCGGGCCGCCGGCCTCGAGCACACGCACGCGGTGTCCGGCGTCGACCAGGCGACGCACAATGGCACTGCCGGCTGATCCGGCTCCGACGACGACGTAATCGGCTTCCAGGGTTTCTGACATCGACGTTCCTCCTCGAACGGTGGGCTCCGTCGCCCACATGCCATGAATCCTTCCCCGCGCGCGGTCGTCGCCGTGGGGCGCAGACGCATACCGCTGTGCCGGGCGCGCACGGATGCTGCGCACGGGACCCCGGAGCGCGCGTCGGCTTCGGTGTCGCCTCAGTCGAAATCCGCCGCGACGGCGTTGCGGTGGTACTCGAAGATGATGCTCGTACGGGTGGATGCCACGCTGTGCCGCGCGGAGAGGTGATCGACGACGAAGCGTCGCACCGCCGAAGAGTCCTCGACGGCGATGTGCACGAGGAAGTCGTCGGCGCCGCCGAGGAAGAAGAGCTGGATGACGTCGGGATGCCGGCGCACCTCGTGCGCGAAAGCCCGGATGCTCTCCTGGCGCTGCCCCGGGCGCAGAGTCACCCCGACGATCGCCTGCAGGCCGCGACCGAGACGGCTCTGGTCGACGGCCGCGTGGAAGCCGGCGATGAGGCCGCGGTCGATGAGGGAGCGCAGTCGGGCGTGCGCGGTCGACGGCGCGACGCCCAGATCCTCGGCGATCGCGGCGTTGGTGATTCGCGCGTCGGCCGCGAGCATCTCGATGATGCGGGCGTCGTGTGGATGGAGCTCGTCGTCGGCCATCGCAGATCCTTCGGTCGGCAGGGGCGTTGGGGGCGCGATCCTCCGACGATAGCGCCGATTCTTGGCGAGCTTGCGAATGATCTGCGAAGAAACACACCAGAAACACACTTTTCTGCGAATCTCTCCGCACCGCTCATCCGCTGAGGAGGACCCCATGCGCGTATCCGTTCCGACCGAGATCAAGAACAACGAGAACCGCGTCGCGATGACGCCGGCGGGCGTCGACTCGCTCGTGCACCGCGGGCACGAGGTGCTCGTGCAGGCCGGCGCGGGCGAGGGGAGCGGCTTCGGCGATGAGCAGTACCGCGCGGCCGGGGCCGAGATCGTGGCCACCGCCGACGAGACGTGGGCGCGTGCCGAGCTCCTGGTCAAGGTCAAAGAGCCCATCGCGCCCGAGTACGGCTTCCTCCGCCCCGATCTCACCCTCTTCACCTACCTGCACCTGGCCGCCGACCGGCCGCTGACCGACGCCCTCATTGCCGCGGGGACCACGGCCGTGGCCTACGAGACCGTGCAGACCGCCGACCGCGCCCTGCCCCTGCTGGCGCCCATGAGCGAGGTGGCCGGCCGCCTGTCGATCATCGAGGGCGCTCATCACCTCCTGCGCGCGTCGGGCGGCCGGGGACTGCTCCCCGGCGGTGTGCCGGGAACCCCGCGCGCGAAGGTCGTCGTGATCGGCGGCGGTGTCGCCGGTGAGCACGCCGCGGCCAACGCCCTGGGCCTCGGGGCTCGGGTGACCGTGGTGGACATCTCCCTTCCCAAGCTCCGTCAGCTCGAGGAGCGCTTCGGCGGGGCGGTCGAGACGCGCGCCTCCACCCGTCTCGAGATCGCCGAGCAGCTCGCCGACGCCGACCTCGTGATCGGCTCGGTGCTCATCCCCGGTGCCGCCGCTCCCAAGCTCGTCACCGACGACATGGTCGCGGGTATGAAGCCCGGCTCGGTGCTCGTCGACATCGCGATCGACCAGGGTGGTTGCTTCGAGGGCTCGCGACCGACGACTCACGACGCTCCGACCTTCCGCGTCCATGACTCCCTGTACTACTGCGTCGCGAACATGCCCGGCGCCGTGCCGCACACCTCCACGAGGGCGCTGTCGAACGCCACGCTGCCGTACATCACGCGCATCGCCGACGCGGGCTGGGAGTCCGCGGCATCCTCGGATCCCGCCCTCGCGAAGGGGCTCAACGTCCGCGCCGGGGTCGTCGTCAACGAGGGCGTCCGCGCCGCGTTCGACCTCTGACGCCGCTCGCCGCGCCGCCGCCTGCGCGCCGTGCGGTCGCTCCGGACCCCCTCCCCGTTCAGCGTCCAGAACACCCGGACGTTTTTCGCGCGCCTCCGGGTGTTTTGGACACTCAACGGGTGGGAGCGGGTGGGAGCGGGCGGATCGCCTGGTGCCACCTGCACCACCAGGACGGGGGTCAGGCGCGAACCCAGGCGTACGTGATCTCGGGGCGGCCCTGTCCGCCGTAGCGGGGCTCGCGTCGCACCCGCCCGACGTCGGCGAGGTGCTCGAGATAACGCCGGGCGGTGACCCGCGACATCCCCTCGCCTTCGCCGACCTCGGCGGACGACACGGCTCGGGATGCCGTGCGCACGTGCTCCGCGACGGCCTGCAGCGTCTCCTCGCTGAGGCCTTTGGGCAGGGTCGGTGCCGTGACGGTGCGCAGCGACCCGAGCAGTGCATCCACCTCCGACTGCGTCGCCTCACCGGCCGCGCGGTCGAGTCCCTCGATGTAGGTGCGGTAGGCCTCGAGGCGCTCGCGGAACGCGGCGAACGCGAAGGGCTTGATGAGGTACTGCACGACCCCGATCGACACGGCCGCACGCACGGTCGCCGCATCGCGCACGGCCGTGACCGCGATGATGTCGACCCCCGAGCCCATCGCGCGCACGCGCCGGGCCACGTCGAGGCCGCTGCCGTCGGGCATGGTCATGTCGAGCAGCACGAGATCGACCCGGCGCTCGGGATCGGCGAGAGCGGTGAGCGCCGCGCGCGCTCCGGACGCCTGCCCCGCCACCTCGAAGCCGGGCACGCGAGCGACATAGGCGGAATGCAGCTCGAGGGCGAGGGCATCGTCGTCGACGACGAGAACACGGATCACGACGCGTCCTCCCGCGCCAGGAACACCCGGACCGTCGTCGGCTCGGCGCGCAGTTGCAGGGTGCCCCCGCGTGCGGCGACGATGTCGCGCACGAGCGCGAGTCCCACCCCGCGGCCGCCCGGAGCGAGCGTCGGCTTGGTCGACGCTCCGAAAGCGAACGGATCGGCCAGCGACGGATCGAAGCCCGCTCCGCTGTCGGCGACCTCGATCACGATGTCACCGCCGCTCTCCGTGAGGGCAGCGCGCACCCAGCGAGGCTCGGCGCCCGCCGCCGCGGCATCCAGAGCATTGTCGACGAGGTTGCCCACGACGGTCACGGCCTCGGCCGGCGCGAGCGGCAGGGCCGGTGTCGGCTCGGCCACGTCGAGGTCGAGCCGGACGCCGCGCTCGGCGGCCTCGTCGAGCTTGCCCAGCAGCAGCGCCACGACGACGGCGTCCTCGTCGTCCGACACGAGACGGTCGGCGAGCTCCTGCCGTTCACCGGTGGATGCCACGATCAACCGCCGCGCGTCGTCGATGCGCCCGAGCTCGAGCAGCGCGAGCAGCGCGTGCAGGCGATTGCCGTGCTCGTGCGTCTGCGAACGAAGGGTGTCGCTGAGCGTGCGCACCCCCTCGAGCTCACCCAGCAGCGCCTGGAGCTCGGAGCGGTCGCGGAGGGTCATCACGTGTCCGCGCTGCGGCGCGCGGCGTCCGGTGAGATCGCGCGCCTCCTCCTGGTTCACCAGCAGCACGCGGTCGCCGTTCACGACCGTCTCCTCGACCATGCGCCGTCCCGTGCTGATCGCATCCACGAGAGTGGCATCCATGTCGACGTCGTGCGGGTCGAGCGAGACCTGCCCGGCGGTCGCGGGCGCCAGCCCCAGGAGGTCGGCGGCTTCGTCGTTGTACAGCACGATGCGACCCTCCCGATCGGTGACCACCAGACCCTCGCGCAGGGAGTGCAGCACCGTCTCGTAGCTCTCGACGAGCCGCGACAGCTCGGCGGGGGTATAAGAACCGGTCACCCGCCGGGCGCTGCGGCGCACGTACAGGGCCCCGAGGACGCCGGCCCCCACGATGGCGGCGGACGCCGCGGCGATGAGCGGGACGCGCGCGGCGAGATCCTGCTGCACGGCTCCGAGGGTGACGCCCACGGCCACGAGGCCGACGATCGGACCGTCCTCGTCGCCGCCGTCGCGGATCGGCACGATCGTGCGCACGGACGGCCCGAGCGTGCCCTCGTAGACCTCGGTGAAGCTCTCGCCGGCGAGGGCCTCCGCGCGTGAGCCCTGGTACTGCTGTCCGATCTCGGAGCGATTGCGGTGGGTCAGACGGATGCCGTCGGGCGTCATGATCGTGACGAATGACAGGTCGGCGTCGGGGAGGATCTGCTCGACCATCGGCTGCAGCGCGTCGGAGTCGCGTTGCTGGACGAGAGCAGCCACGTCGGGCTCGTGGGCGAAGGTCTCGGCGACCGAGCGCGTGACCTGCTCGGCCTGACGCTGCCCGGAGTCCGAGAGCTGGAAGGACAGCAGCACGGCGAGGACCCCCGCGACGAGCACGACGACGCCGAGGGAGACGAGCGCCAGACGCCCACCCACACTCAGTCGCATCCCGCACCCTTCGTCGCGCTTGTCGTGAACAATACGACCACAAATGGTCGCCCCGCCCCGCCTCGATCAAAGTCGTCACATCGACCCGGCGCCCCCGCCGGAATCAACAAAGGCGTTAGAAAAGGGGAAACACCCGTGGCACTCTCACTCCGCACCACGCGCGACGGTCGCCCTCGCAAGAGGATCGACCCCAACCACTGGCTCTACATCTCGGTCATCCTCGCGGTCGTCGCCGGTGTGATCGTCGGACTCGTCGCCCCCGCTTTCGCGACGGCCCTCGAGCCCATCGGCAAGGGCTTCGTCAGCCTCATCAAGATGATGATCGCCCCGGTGATCTTCTGCACGATCGTCGTGGGCATCGGTTCGATCGCGAAGGCCTCCACGGTCGGCAAGATCGGCGGCCTCGCGATGCTCTACTTCCTGGTCATGTCGTCGTTCGCGCTGATCATCGGCCTCGTCGTCGGCAACGTCATCCACCCGGGTGAGGGTCTCAACATCTCGGGTGCGCAGTACGACGCCCCGGCCGAGCCCACCACCACGCAGGACTTCATTCTCGGCATCATCCCGACCACGTTCTTCTCGGCCTTCACCGGCGGCAGCATCCTCCAGGTGCTGTTCATCGCGCTCCTGGTCGGCTTCGCCCTGCAGCGCATGGGCGAGCGGGGCGCCCGCATGGTCGAGGGCATCCGCAACTTCCAGGCTCTCGTGTTCCGCATCCTCGGCATGATCCTGTGGCTCGCCCCGATCGGTGCGTTCGGCGCGATCGCCGCCGTCGTCGGCAAGACGGGCTTCGCCGCCGTCATCAGCCTCGGCATCCTGATGGGCGCCTTCTACCTCACGTGCTTCCTGTTCATCGTCGGTGTCCTCGGCACGCTGCTCTACGCGGTCACGCGGGTCAACATCTTCACGCTCATGAAGTACCTCGGCCGCGAGTACCTGCTCATCGTCGGCACCTCGTCGTCCGAGGCCGCGCTGCCACGCCTCATCGCGAAGATGGAGCACCTGGGTGTCTCCAAGCCCGTCGTCGGCATCACCGTCCCGACCGGATACTCGTTCAACCTCGACGGCACCGCGATCTACCTGACGATGGCGTCGCTGTTCATCGCCTCGGCCATGGGCGCCCCGATGTCGATCCCCGAGCAGATCGGTCTCATGATCTTCATGATCATCGCCTCCAAGGGTGCGGCCGGCGTCACCGGAGCGGGCCTCGCGACCCTCGCCGGCGGCCTCTCGGCTTACCGCCCCGACCTGGTCAACGGCGTCGGCGTCATCGTCGGCATCGACCGGTTCATGTCCGAGGCCCGCGCGGTCACGAACTTCACCGGCAACGCGGTCGCCACGATGCTGATCGGCGCGTGGACCAAGGAGTACGACGGCCAGCGCGTCCGCGAGGTGCTCGCCGGCAACATCCCCTTCGACGAGTCGCTGATGACCGGTCACGACCACTCCGCGACCCCGGCCGCGGACGCGAAGGAAGAGGCATCCGCGAAGGCGGGCACCGGCCCCGCGACGGTCGACACCCAGGCGCTCAACGCCTTCCGCGCCCAGGCGGAGGCGGAGGCCGCGGCGAAGGGTCGCTCGTGACCCTCGCGCACAACACCCCGGCGGGGGCGGCTTCGGCCGCCCCCGCCCCGGCGCGTGTGGACCTCGCCCGCACCTGGATGCTGCGCTCACCGCTCGCCGGCGGGCTCGAGACCGCGGCCGACGTGCTCGTGCTCGACCTCGAGGACGGTCTTCCCCCCGGACGCAAGGCCGAGGGTCGCGAGCGCGCGCGCCGGGCCGCCGTCCACGCGCCGGTGTGGCTCCGCATCAGCGCCGCGGGCTCCCGCGACGGCGAGGAGGATCTCGCTCTCGGCCGCGAGCTCGACGACCGCCTCGCCGGTGTCGTGCTCGCGATGTGCGCCGGACCCGACGACGTCGCTCACATCGCGGCATCCCTTCCCGCAGGGGTTCCGGTCGTGGCGATGGTCGAGTCCGCGGCGGCCCTCCTCGCGGCCCCGGCGATCGCCGCGCATCCGGCGACCCGCCGGCTGGCGTTCGGCACGGGAGACTTCCGCCGCGACACCGGCATGGCATCCGACCGTCTCGCGCTGTCGTGGCCGCGCGCTCAGCTCGTCGTCGCGTCGGCGGCCGCCGGGATCGCCGGACCGATCGATGGTCCGTGCGGTCCGGTCGAGCAGGCGCGGGAGGCGGCGTCTCACGCCGTCGCGATGGGGTTCACGGGGACTCTCGCGCTCCAGGATGCCGCCGTCCCCGGCGCTCACGCCGGGTTCACGCCGACCCCTGACGAGGTCGAGCGCGCCCGCGCGCTGCTGTCGGCCACCCCGGACGGCCCGGTCGACGGCTCCTACGCCCCGACCCTGGCGCGCGCCCGCGCGCTGGTCGCCCGCGCCGAGGCGCTCGCCGCGCTTTAGCCCTGCGCCGCTGCCGCCACGTCGCCGCGCCGGCGCCTCCGCGCTTCGGCTGCCCCGCGCACCGTGTGCCGCGCCTCCGTTACCGCTGCCCGGCGCGCCCCGCTGCCGCCCCGGCGCTGCCCGGCGCACCGTGTGCCGCGCCTCCGCCCCCGCACCCCGCCCCCGGCCTCAGCCGCGACGGAACCATCGCCGCCGCGGCGGCGGGGCGACGGTCGCGGCGGCCTCCCGCTCACGACGTCGCGCGACCCACGCCGCCACCTCGGCCTCGACGTCGACCGTCGGCGTCACCACGGGCGGGCCGCCCTGCAGCTGACGCCGCGCCTCGATGACGCGCCGGTTGAAGTCGAGCAGCGCCTCGCGGACGTCGGGCTCGCGGGTGATGGCATCCATGCGTTCCGCTCGCTCGGCGTACTCGACCCGCAGGGTGAGGGCGGGCGGGCCGAGCCCGGTCAGCTGCTCCGCCTCGATCTTGCGCCGGATCCACCAGTCGGGGTCGTGGGTGCCGCCCAGGTCGGGCAGGGGCTTTCCGGCGCCGGGCAGGTTGTCGAACTCTCCTCGGCGGATCGCCTGCTGGATCGACGTCTCGACGAACCCGGCCCGCTCGGCGGCGGTCGACCCGCGCTCGGGCGCGGTCCGGGCGTCGGGTTCGGCGTCGAGTCCGCTCTCTCGCAGCTCGCGGTCGAGCCGGTAGCGCTCCGCGGACTGGCGTGGGTCGTCGGTCATCGCACCTCCCGTCCTTCCAGGCTACGACGGCCCGAGGCGCGAGGATCGGCCGTGCCGGACTCCGGAAGAAGTGGATGCCACGACCTCGATTCCGCGACATAGCGGGGCGTGACTCACCGTTCTTCCGGAGTTCGGCCCGCCGCCGGCGAGGCTCGCGCCGCCGCCCGGGCGGACCGCCTCTGGGCCACACCCCACGCGCCGGGGCGCCGCCGGGCGGGGTCGCCGCCGGCCCGGAAAGCCGCCGGGCGTGGCCGTGCCTATACGCCGAGCCGGTGTGGCCGTGCCTACACGCGAGCCGGCGTGGCCGTGCCTACACGCCGAGTCGGCGCAGGCGCTGTCGCGCCATGTCTTGAGCGCGCGGTCCCGAGCCCAGAGCCCGCTCCGTCACGCGCAGGATCACCCGTGTCAGGGTGAGGACCGGCAACGGCCACCTCCGCACACCCAGCATCCGGCGGAATCGCGGCGGGATCGTCGCCACCGCCGCGGCGAACAGCACGCGGTAGGAGAGTCCCATCAGTCCGGGGAAGGGCGGCTTCCTCAGGAAGCGCACCACGTCGGCGACGCGCTCGTCACCGCGCAGCTCGCCCCGCTCGAGGTAGCCGTCGAGCTCGGCGTGCAGCGCCGCCCGCGTGAGCGGCGGGTCGACGACGCGCATGAGACGCCCGGCCGTGGCCCAGTCGGCGACGTACGCGTCGGGACCACCCGGTATCGGTGTGCGCGACACCTCGTGGCCCGACAGGAACGCGTCGGTGAACGCCAGATGCACCCAGCGGACGAGGTCGGCCGCTTCGGCGGTGTACGTGCGCTCGGAGCCGTCGCCCGCGCGGTAGTCGCCTTTCACGCGCTGATGGAACCGGCCGACGCGCGCGGTCTCGGCATCCGCCTGCGCACGGGAGCCGTAGGTGAGCGTGATGACCCAGCGCACGGTGCCGGTGAGGCGACCGATCGGGTCTTCGCGGTACCGCGACCAGTCGTGCACCCCCGCCAGGGCGCCCGGGTGAAGCGCCTGCAACAGCAGGGCCCGGATGCCGGCCACGAGCGTGCCCATTCCGGCGTGCACGGTCCACGCGGGGCCGTTCTCGGCGAAGTACCCGGCGTCTTCGCCGTCGGCGATCGCCCGCACGTAGGGGGCCATTCCCGTCGGATCCCCCGCAAGAGCGACGAGGATCTTCCCGCGCAGGGACTGGATCCAGTCCGGAACGGTGGTATCGGTCACCCGTCCAGCGTCCCACCGCCGAACCGGGGTGGCTCCTCGATGTCGCGGCATCGAGACAGTCAGTGACCCTCGTGCGTGATGACCGGCACGGTCCCGTCGTCGCGCAGGAGCACGGCGTTCTGGGTGGCGCCCAGAGCCGGCGTGACCACGACCGCGATGATCGCGGAGGCGACCAGCAGGCCGATGACGCTCATCGGCTGGGCGGCCCGCGCGGGACTCGCCTCGCGGCGCTGCCGACGTAGCTGCACCGCGGCGGTCGCGCCGACCACGACGAGAAGAACGGATGCCGCGGCGACGGCGAGGACGCTGGTATGCGCCGGGACGATCACGAGGAGCGTCGCGACACCGACCAGGGCCACGAGGGTGGCGCCGAGCACGGTTCGCGGGGTGACGAGCCGCCCGGCGGAGAGTACTGCGGCGCCCCACGCCAGGGCGGCGAGTCCCAGGAAGACCAGTCCGATTCCGAGGCCGCTCGCGGCGGCCCCGGAATCGGGACGGGTGATCGCGCCCGCGCCGAGGGCGGCGGTGATCAGGCCGGCCCCCCACGCGGACACGGAGGGCCACGACCGGACGAAGGTCGCGGCGTTCACGCTCAGACCGCCGCGGTACGGGGGACGTTGCGCTCGGTGCCGAGACCGACACCCAGCAGCACGACGGCGCTGGCGAGGTGCAGGAAGTGGTCGGGCACGTTCAGGGCGAGGATGTTCGCCGGTCCCATGAGGAAGAAGCCGACGATACCGAGCAGCAGGTAGACCGCACCCACCGTGATGTTGACGCCCTTCGCCGCGCGAGCGTTGGCGAGGCCGGCCACCAGCAGCGCGGCACCGATCAGGAGGTGCGCGATGTTGTGCAGCGGGTTCACCTCGAAGATGCCGAGGAGCAGGCCGCCCTCGTTCGAGATGAAGCCGACACCGCCGGTGACGGCGAAGCCGAGCAGGCCGACGAGCAGGTAGACGGCGCCGAAGATCGTTGCGACGAGGCGGTTGGGTGAAGAGCTCATGGTGAACCTCCCAGTGAGTTAGCAGCGACCTCTTGGCCGCTTTCTCCACATCTTCGGAGAGGATGGGCTGTTCGGATTGGGGCTTTGCGCCAAACCCCGTCTTCCGGTAAAAGCTCGTCGCTGATTCTTCGGTACCCGGGAACGACAGAAGGCCCCCGAGTACTCTCCGAGGCCCTCCGCAACAGAGCCCACCATACGGAGCCGCCCGATGCCTCCCGTGGGGATTGCATTTCCCTCGCTGTTCACGTACTCGTTCCTCTGCCACACTCGGCCCATGAAATTCGAGACGACGCTGTCGCAGATGGGAAACAACACGGGCATCGAGGTGCCGGCCGATGTCGTCGAGGCGCTCGGCGGCGGCAAACGCGCTGCCGTCGTCGTCGACGTGAACGGCTACGTGTTCTCGAGCACGCTCGGGGTCATGGCCGGTAAGCATCTCGTGCCCTTCTCCGCCGACAAGCGCGCGGCGACGGGGCTGTCCGGCGGGGATGCCATCTCCGTCGACGTGCAGCTCGATACCGCGCCGCGCACGGTCGAGGTCCCCGACGATCTCGCCGCCGCGCTCGGGGACGCGGGTGCGCGGGGCGCCTTCGATGCGCTCTCGCCGAGTGCGCGAAAAGCGCACGTGACCGCCGTCGAGTCGGCCAAGGCGGCCGACACCCGCGCTCGCCGCGTCGCCGCGATCGTCGACAAGCTGCGTTAGCCCGGCCCGGGCCTCCCCACCTCCCGACCGATAACCTGGAACGGGAGGATGCCGTGGGTCGCACGAAGGATGCCATTGCCGAGGGGCTGTCGATCGCGACGGCGGCGGCGCGGCTCTCCGTGCGCAATCACATCCTCGTCGAGACCATCGCGCGCGGCGGTCAGTTCGACAGCGACGCCGTCGCCGACGTCGCACGGGCGACGCTTCGCGCGCTCGCCGATGAGCAGGACCAGGCCGCTGAACGGGTGACGCATCAGCGCAAGCGCGCGTGGGGGCGCTTCTCCGACTCGTCGGGCACGCACGACTACCGCGACCGCGACACGCGCAACCTCCGTCGGCGTGCCAACCAGTCGCGCGGGGTGGCCAAAGAACTCCGCGCCCTGGCCGACGATGCCGATCGCGTGGACGCCCTCGTGGCCGACGCGCGGATGGCGGCGTGGGGAGACGTCGAGGCGAACCTCAGCAAGAGGCTCGACGTGGAGGGCATGACGGCCGACGCCGATCCGGAGTACGCCCAGATGCGGAAGGCGCGCATGGACGCTCTTCGCATGGTCGATCTCGCGCGCCTCGCCTCGCAGGCGAAGCGGAGGGCGAAAGAAAGGGCGGAGGCAGAGGCGCAGGATCCTCGTCCCGAGCCTTCCGACGGTGCCGCGTCCGGCGGCAAAGGCGGCAAGAAGAAGAAGTCGGCCGCGCGCTGACCCCGGCCGTTCCGCGACATCGAGATTCCGGCATCCGTGATGTCACACGCCGAGGCGGACCGGACATTCCCGGGTATGGACGAAGCCGAGCTGTGGCGCCGCGTCGCCGGCGACGGTGACGACCGGGCGTTGAGCGCCCTGTACGAATGGCACGTCGACCGGGTCTTCCGTCATGCTGCGCGTCTCGCCGCCGATCGGCGGGATGCCGAGGATGCCACGGCCGTGGCTTTCTTCGAGCTGTGGCGCCGACGTGACGCGGTGCGCGTCGTCGACGGTTCGCCGCTGCCCTGGCTTCTGGCGACGACCACGAACGCGCTCCGCAACCTCCAACGGTCGGCGGCTCGTTACCGGCGGCTCTTGGATACCCTGCCCCGCTCCGACGACGCGGCCTCGGCGGAGGACGACGCCTTCTCCGACGAGAGCGCTCGGGCGCTGCTCGCTCCCCTCGGGGCGATCGACAGGCAGCTGATCACCCTCGTGCACCTCGAGGGCTATCGCGCCGACGAGGCGGCGGTGGCCCTCGGCCTGAGCGCCGCGGCGGCGCGCGCCCGTCTGTCGCGCGCGCGGGCGAAGCTGCGTGTGCGGGCGGCGTCCGTCGCAGAACCGTCCGCCGCCGAAGCCGAGGAGGACTCCGCATGAACGCCCCGCGTATCGACCCCGTCTTCCGTGCGGGTCTGCGCCGTCAGTTGGCGGCGCAGACGAGGGTTCCGCAGCGGCGCAGCCGCGCGAAGCTGTTCCTGGTGTCCGGCATCGGCGTGCTCGTCCTGATCGCGGGGGGTACCGCCGCGACGGCCGAACGGTGGGCGTTGCCGGGCGGGAAGACGGCGAGCGAGCGAGGAGCGCCCACGAGCGTCGAGGGCGTGGGCGACGGGCAGCTCGAGCTGCCGCCGCGGCCGGACGGGGTCGATCAGCTCCGTCTGGAGGTCCGCTGCCTCACCCCGGGGACGTTCGCCTTCCCGGGCGGCTCCGCGGCATGCACCGCCGAAGACTTCGCGGAGCGGCCCGAGGGGGTGGTGTCGTGGATCGACGTTCCCGTCGACTCGGTCGGGCCCGTGGTCGGCGTGGCCGCCGGCCCCGGTGAACGCTGGCGGCTGACGGCGACCTTCCTCGCGACGGAGAGGATGCCCCTGGCGGTCAACGATCACGGCCAGACCTACGGCAGCTCCGCGGGGGGAGAGGACCCCGATCTGATCGCCGTCGTCGCGACGAACGGCCGTCAGGGCTACGTTTTCCGCGATGACCTGGCGGACGCGACCGGCTCGGACCTCGATCTCGCCTCGCCCGAGGAGGTCCTGCGGTGGCAGGAGGAGCGGGCAGACCGCGAGGTCGTCGTGCCGGTGTACCTGGCGGACGGCGAGACGCGGATCGGTGACTTCCTTGTGCAGTGAGGCCGCGGTAGCAGGACTATCTTCCTTTGCGCACTTCGGCGGAAAATTCGCCACCGATCTGCCCGCAGAGGGGGATGTAGGGTAGTTTCACTACCCACCCGTGCGCCACGAAGGAGTCCGCATGCTCTCGTCTGTTCTCGTCCCCACCCCGCGGAGCGCTCCGTGAAGCGCTCCGGTATCCTCCACGCCGACCTCGCCGGTCACCTCGCCCGTTTGGGGCACACCGACCACTTCCTCGTCGTCGACTCGGGCTTCCCGGTGTCGGCCGGCATCCCGGTCGTCGACCTGCGGGTCGTCTACGGCCTGCCCGGCTTCACGCCCGTCTTGACGGCCGTGCTCGAGGAGGTCGTCATCGAGCACGCGGTGGCCGCGGAGGAGCTGCGTGCAGCCAACCCCGCCATTGCCGACGTCGTCGCCGGGTCGTGCGGTCAGGTCGAGACGGTGCCGCACGCCAGCCTGAAGGAGCGTGCGGTCGTCGCCCGCTTCGCCGTGCGGACCGGGGAGGACACCCCGTACGCGAACCTGCTGCTGCGCGCGGGCGTCGGCTTCCCCGTCTGACGTCGCCCGGCCGTGCGGGCGATCTCCGGCCTCGCCGTCGGGGGTCGCCGGTGCGACCGCGACGAGCCGGCGTTCGCTGTGCCACCGAAGGGGCAGGGCGAACGGTGCCCGGGGAATGAGACAAGGCCCGGTCGGATTTCTCCGGACCGGGCCACTCACTGTCTCAACACAGTGTGCGCCCGAAGGGACTCGAACCCCTAACCTTCTGATCCGTAGTCAGATGCTGCACTCGCGTGGGCATCCGGTCGCCCCTCGTGATGCCGCCGTCAGCCCCGGAAAATCAGGAATCTTTATCGAGACCTTCTGATCGTGTGTACCCCTGTGGACTGGTCTGGACATTCTGGAATGCCCACAGAATGCCCAAGCCATCGGAGGGGACGCCATGACCGAGCCTCGGAAGTACAAGGCCAACCGCGAAGACTGGGGCACCCTGCGTCAGCGAGCGAACGGTCGGTGGCAGGCCAGCTACCTGCACGAGGGAGTGCGGTACTACGCGCTGAGCACGTTCGATACGAAGACCGACGCACGAGCGTGGCTATCGAGTCAGCGCAGCGACATCATCGCGGGACGCTGGAAGAACCCGAAGGCGCTCGCCACGGAGACGTTCGGGCAGTATGCCGCGACCTGGATCGCGCAGCGCGTCACGTCCAAGGGTGAACCCCTTCGACCGAAGACGCGCGTTGAGTACGAGCGGCAGTTGGCCAAGGGGCTGGCCGTCTTCGCTGACGACGCCCTGATGGCCATCACGCCCGCCCGGGTGCGTACGTGGCACGCCGACCGCATGACCGTGGGTAAGACCGCAGCAGCAGCCGAGGCGCGTCTACTGCGCGCGATCTTCACGACCGCCGAGGAGGACGGCATCGTGCAGGTGAACCCCGTACCGGCCAAGCTCACGAAGACCTCCGCGGGGAAGACGTTCCGCCCGCCCACGGTCGATGAACTGGCCGTGCTGCATCAGCACGTGGATGCGCGGTTCAAGCTCGGCGTGCTCATCGCCGCGTACGGCGGTCTGCGGCTCTCCGAGTGGCGCGCCCTGCGCCGTAGCGACCTGACCTTGATCGACGGTCGCTACGTGGCGTCTGTGACGCGACAGGCCCAGCACGTGACCGGCGAGGGCTGGATCGTGGGCCCCCCGAAGAGCAGCAAGGGCATCCGCGCTGTGACGCTCCCCGCCCACCTGACAGCCGCCATCGATGCGCACTTGGTCGGGTACGTCGGGGAATTCGACGGCTCCCTGATCTTCCCCCCGAACGGTCGCTCCGAGTTCATCCACGACTCGACGTTCAATGAATCGTGGGTGCCCGCCCAGGACGCGGCAGGCGTGCGTGGCCAGGTTCGCGAACACGACCTCCGCGACTTCTCCGCCTCTCACCTCATGGCGGCGGGGGCGACGGCCTTGGAGGTGCGCGACGCCCTGGGCCACGCGAACGTGCGCACGACCGTGGATCACTACCTGCACCAAGTGCAGGACCGCGCCGCCGAGCTGGCCGATCGCATGCCCACCCTGCCCGCCCCGAAGCCGTCGAACGTCACGACGATTGAACGCAACGCTCGCTCGAAGGGCTGAGTGCGCCGCGCCGCTACAGTGACGACATGCGCGTGGTGTTCGTAGACGAATCGGCGAGAGACAACGATTTTTACTTCTTCGGCGGTCTCGTGGTCGACGACGCCTCTATCCAGGCCATCGAGGCCGGATTGAACGGGGTGGCTAAGCTCGTCGCCGACAACGTGGCGGGGTTCGATCCGACAGCAGAGTTTCATGGCGTGGACATGTTCCATGGCGAGAACCATTGGGACCTCGTGCCGGTCGGCTGGCGCGTGAAGGCATGCGAGTTGGCAGCGAAGGTAATCGAGCGCTCCGGTGCCGAGTTTGTGTTTCGGGGCATCGACCTCAACAGGCTCCGCGCACGCTATGCCCACCCTTACCCTCCACATCTCCTCACGCTCGCCCATCTGTTGGAGGAGATTGACGGCCGGATGGAGCGTGTTTATGGGGCGGTGGCTGTCGTACTGGCTGACGACCATCACAGCGCGAACGGCAGTCGCCGCAATCTCGTGGACTTCAAGATCGGCCGTGTGCCGGGATACACGCAGGGACAGCTGGGGCGATTGGCGGACACGATCTACTTTGGCCCGTCACACGCCAGCAGGCTCCTGCAAGCCGCTGATGTCGCCACCTACTTCATCAATCGAAAGCGCACTATCACCGAGCGAGATCCCCGCGCACGTGACGCAGTGAACCGCATCGTGAAGCGGATCCGTAATGCCACGGTGCACGAATACATCTGGCATCCGTGACTCGCCGTTAAAAACACAACACCCCGCCGGAGCGGGGTGTTGGCTAGGTGCGGGAGGCCTTGCGGCGTCCTGCAGTCGGGACTCTAGCAGCGATCGCTGACATTGGCCTGTAAAGGCCGCAGACGGACTAGAGTGGGCACAGCCGCCACCCTGTGGGACGGGAGGGGCAAGCGAGCCGACCGTGGTCGGCAGGGCGAATAATCCCCGCGCCGGATCTCAATCTGAGCCCGAGCCGTACGAGTTCTCGTACGAGGGACATCCCAATGCTCAGCGCCTCCGCACCCATCGCGGCCACCTACGTCAGCATCCAGGCCGCCGCCGACATCTTGGCGTGCAGCACGAAGACGATCCGCAGGAAGATCGCGGCGGGCGAGCTTCCCGCCCGCCGTATCGGCACCCGTCTCATCCGAATCGACGCCGCCGACCTGGCCAACTTGGGTCGCCCCTTGACGACGGCGCGCCGCGCCTGAAATGGCAAGCGGCCCCCCACTGCCAAGCCGGGGGCCGTCGTGGATGCGGGCGATCGCTCATACGCGGACGGATGGTCTGTGAGAGGTCGGCTTGACCGCTCCCTATGATGACTGACATGCCGAAGTCCAAGAAGCTGCGCGGACGCCCCGGAGTGACCAGCAGCCTGCATCGGTCAGCGGCGAGCGGTCGATTCGTTCGCTCGGGTGAGCGCGAGACTCCTTCTGACCTGGAAGCGGAGAAGAACGACGACGGTTCAAGCCGGTCAGCGCGCACCGGTCGATACAGCCAGTCTCGCGCAGGTGGCACGGTCGCCAGGTCCGCCATCACAGGACGGTTTGTCTCGTCGTCGGTCGCGGGTCGGACGCTTGCATCGTCTTCGGCGACGAGGGTTAGTCGAGCCACTTCTGTCCTCCGTGTTGCTCGCCGAGACGACGCCTCATCCGTTGCCCAAGCGGCCGTCACTTCCAGCCCGCGTCTGCGCTTCCGAGGCGGCCGGTTCGAACAGAAAGAAGGCGTGCTGGGCTTCCCCCTCGACGCGATCGCCGAGCTACAGCGATACCAGGCACTGGTCCTGGAGATCGCAAAGCAGAAGTGGAGAGCGGACCACCCCGGCCGCAATCTCCCGCGACGGTTTGAGAATCGAGTACGCCTCCGGCTGACCGGGCTGGGAGAGGGCAGCGTCGTCACCGCCCTCGTTCCAGAAGCCGCGACCATTGACCTCCCGGACGCTCCCTCGTTCATGGATAAGGTTCTGACCTACCTAGAGGACTCGCTACACAAGATCTCAAATGGGGTCGTAGAGCTTCCCGAGGATGCCTCCCCTGAGACGGTGAAAGCATTCCGCGCCATCGGGCAGGGGCTTGCAGCAGACGAGACCATCGAGCACCGCCCCTGGACTGTGAACGCGTTCTCGTACGGTCGCGCCGAGCACGAAGCGCTGCTCAAGGCGATGGAGCGCGATCTGCGGACGCGACACGGCCTTCTGATCGGCCAGCTGGATCGCCTCGGGGCTAATCGGACATTCACGGTTATCGACCCCGACGGTCGCGTAATCGAGGGGGGATTCTCAACGTCGGAGGTCTGGCATACGCTGCACGCACTCCATGAAGTAGCGGACAAGGCTGACCTTGTATGGCTGGACGCTACGTACGAGATCGATGAGCGGGATGGGAAGGTGAGCAAGATCAACGACGTGCATCAGGCCGACCTGTTCGGACGCCACAACGACGCCTGGTCCGCCCGTCTCGCAAAGCTGTCCACGCTTCAGCCCGGATGGGCCAGCAGCGGCGACGGCGAGCCCATCGATGTTCCGGTTCTCCAACTCGCGCTCGAAGTACTCGCACATGTCACGGAGAAGCACCTCGCCGAGCCCGGGCTCTATCCATCCCCGGATGGAGGAGTTCGCCTCGAATGGCTCACCCATACTAGCCATGCAGTGCTGTCCATAGAGGATGACCTTCATTTCCTTGCGACGTTCGTTGACGACGAGCAAAATGTGTTCGTCAGCGAGGAGCTAACCGGTTCTCAAGGGGCGATCGGATTCGTGGATCGGTTCATCGCGTGACGTTGGCGCAGCCGCGCACGGGCGAGGTTATTCTCACGCGCGCCGAGGAAAAGTGGTGGCGGCAGTGCCCGGACGCGCCTGACTGCTGGGACGCAGATGCGGACCAGCCTTCGGCCTTCATGTTCCGCTGGGACAAAGAAGGTGAGCTGTCTGGAGCGCGAGAAGAAGCTTGCACAGCCGAAGAGGCCTACTTGCATCGAACTGAGCAGGAGAAGAAAGCATCGCGCGGCACGTGGGCTCTGACTGTGGGGACGGTGGATCGTATGGGGCTCCAACTCGTGGATGACTCGGCGAACCTACCTGCCCCGCCCGAGTCTCCTCCCGGGCACACGTTTCTTGATCTCCGGTCAGTCACGAACGCTGATTCCAAGGCTGCGAAGGGTGAGCGACAGATGCTTCGCTCGCGTCTCCTTCTCGCTGCGCTACGGCTCGGTCGGCACCATCCGCCCATTGATGGCGTCCCCTCGGCTGAAGCACCCGGACGTGATGTTCCGGAAACTACCGCGGTGGCGGAGCGAGAGAACGACGGCACATTGCCCTCGGCGTTCGACGGCGACGCCCACGATGACGTGGGTGACACAGCGAACCTTTAGCGCACAAAGCGCACATATTGAAAGCGCACATATTATGTGTGCGCGTGCCGCATGAAAAGGCCCTCTCATCCATCTTGTGGAGAGAGGGCCTTTCGCGTTTTCCCTGGCGTCCCGGCCAGGACTTCAGCTTATCGAACCCTGAGCTTTCGCGCACTCTGAAGAATAACCCAGGGTTGATGCGCATTCGCGCTAAGTAACAGAGGCAAAAGAGGGGGGTTAGTGCCTATTCGCGCTAACTAACCCTGAAGAATAACCCATGGATCAACCCTGAAGAATAACCCCTGTGTTTCCAGGGGAAACACCATAGGCACTCTCGACTATCAGTTCATGCTTGCGCTTGACGCGCGATGAGGTGGAGAACGGATACCGAGCAAGGGCCCGATGTCGAGGCACCGAGGCTCCCGCAGAGAGACCGGCGAAGTCCCAGGCCGGACGTGTTGTCACCGTCCCGTCCCGCCGTCCCCGGAGTCCCATGTTCCCCCTTCCAGACGTTCCATCGAAATTCGCCCCTTCCTACTGGGCCCAGGTCGGTGGGTGGATCGAGGATGTCGCCGGTCGCCACCTGAAAGCGACCGAGAACACCGACGCCTTCCCCGCCACCGCCTTCGACCTCGTGAACCTGATCTGGTCGGAGATCTGGATCTCCACCAACGGTCAGCGCCCCTGGGAACGCCGCTACGGCATGACCAGCGAGGCGCTGGACAAGCGGGTGTGGGCCAAAGCCGAGCACCTCTTGGCGACCTTCGCGCCCGCGGTGCCCCGTGGGACCTTCCCCGGCCGCTTCACGCGCGCGTTTACAGCCGAAGAGTCTCGCAGGGGTGGGCGGAACTCCAAGCGCCCGAGCAGCGTCCTGGAGGGCCTACGCGGGCTCCCTGCCGACATCACCGCAGCCTCCGCCGCGGAGGTCCTGGGGTGCGCCGAGCGGGCGGTCTACACAGCCCGAGCGATTCTCAAAGTGGAGCAGCGCGAACGCTCCTTCAAGGACGAGTTGGCCGAGTTGTTCCCCGAGATCGAAGACGCCCCCGAGGTGGAAGACGACGATGCCGACATGACGTTCGAGGTCATGATGGCCGAGGCTGGAATCGGGGTGGATGCAACCACCAGCAACGTCGACACCAACAACATCGAGACCGAGAGCGCCGAGAGTGCACCGCCAGGGGCTGAGCGGAGTATCACGGACATGATCCCGATCAGCATCCGCACCGGCCTGCCTGTGACCGCTCTCGAACTCGCCGTCAATGAAACGCGCCGCGAAGACGAAGCGAGAGCGTGGGCGGAGTGCGGCGAATGGATGCGCGCAGCAGGCCTTTAGTGCTCATACGCGCTAACCATCACGTGACGCGCACCAATTCACGCCTGTGCATGAGACTGTGGACAATTCGAGTTCGCGAATCAGCTGCCCTATTTATGCGCGTCACGCGTTAGCGCGTCGCACCAGATAAAGGCAGAACGGTTAACGAGTGCGCGGCATGAACTTGGGCCACTTGCCTGTGGTCCGTTCTCGCTCGTTCGCCCACTGTTCATTCCGTGGGCCCCATTCCGCATCCAGCCGCTTCGTCTCCCTGGGCGTGGGCGTGCGAAACGGACTCGTCTTTGGCGTGCGGATGTACCAGACGAACGGGCGCAGCATGTCGGCGTTTACGTCCGAATTGGGAATGACGATATGGTGCCGAGTCCGGTCGCCCGCGGTGTGTATGTCGGCGTAGCGGGGACCGCGTGCGTTCCCCCTGTCCCACGGCCACCCGACCTGGGCCCACTGCGCCAGCAGCTCGGGCCGCGCCGCCCTCCAGCCGCCCGCCAGGTTACTCGTCGTCAGCAGGTAGCCGCCCTGGCCGGGATCCTTGCGTGCGGTGTCCTTATCTCTGAGGTAGGTCAGTGGGTCGGCCCAGCCCGCGTGGAACTCGACTGCCGTCCAAAATGCGACCACGTCCTCACCAGGCTCGAAGAGGTCCAGCGCCTGGGCCGTCAGGTCGTCGTACTTCTCGCGGATGGCCGAGACCGGTTCGGTGGAGTTCTCGATGTAGGCGCGGTCGAAGCGGCCATCGTTGATGGCTCTTGCCTGGAGTGCGACAGCGCGAGCCATCAAAGAGATGATCTGACGCCGCCGCGCTCTGCGCTTGGCGACCACAGAGACCAACCACCCCACGACCGCCGCGATGAGTGATACCAGCGCCCCGCCAGCGAATCCAGTTAGTAGGGGAGCCCAGATCAGGACGGTGAGGTCGTCGGACATGTGAGCAGCTTATGGGCGGTTCGACACCGAGAACTGTTCGGAGTCGGGTGCGGTCGATACTCCTCTCCAAGCATCCGGAGGAACCCATGACCACCCCCCAGAGCACCGCGACACACTACGGTCGCTCCTGCTTGGCGTGCTCCCACGAGGCCTTGGGTGACATCGACGCGGCTCTGGTGGTGAGCGTGCCTATTGCGCAGCTATCGCGGCAGTATGGGCTCTCTCGCGATTCGCTGTATCGGCACCTCCGCTTCCATCTCCGTCCCGCGACCCAGGCCACCCTGACCTCAACCCCGAGCACGCGCCCCCTGGCCCTCGTGGAGCGCCTAGCCGAGATCGCGAACGATGCACGCGCGGCTCGTGCCACCGCCTACGCCTCAGGTAACGCTGCCCTAGGTGCCCGCTTGGGCGACGCCGAGACTCGCGCCCTCGAAGTGCTGGCCTCCCGGTTCCGCATAGATCACGACACACTCGCCGCCGACCGCACGAAAGTCGCACGCCTCGCTAGGGCCCTCGACGTGGCGCTGGAGGCCGACCCGGCCTTGGGCCACCTCATGGCCGGCGCCCTCGCCGCCGAGGGATTGGGCGAGATGGCCGACGACCTCCGCAACTCGCTTTCCGAATCCACCCCGCCCCTGGAGGCACCACGATGAGCACCGACAACATCAAGACCGACGACTTGGCCGTCGACCCCGGCAAGGCCGAGCCCATCGGCGTGCAGCGACTGCGCCTCGCACGGGAGCGCGCCGCCGCCCTCCGTGCCGCCGAGCCCGTCACCGAGACGACCGCCCGGCGCGTCCAGGTGGGTGACATCGTTCACGCCGTCAACACGGGGTTGCAGATCCACCGCAGCGCGTCGATGTTCGGCGGCGACCCGGCCCTGCTGCTGAAGCGCGGCGACTCGTTCGTCGTCACTCAGGGGATGTTGGATGCCGACTTGAACAAGCACGGCAAGCCCTCGTGGTCGGTGCTCGTGCACGACCCGGACGCGCAGTACGCCCGCTGGGGCAAGCTGTACCTCGCTCCGGGCGAGGCTCCCGCGGATATGGAACCGTGGCTTCCCGGCGATGCCGATTGGCACATGGCCCGCGAAGAGGCGCGACAGCGCGCGTGGCGCATCGTCGATGAGCAAGAACAGAAAGAGGCGTTCCAGGCCATCCATCGAAAGTTTGGACCGGCCCGCTGATGCCCGCCGCCCCGCAGAACCGCAACGCCTCGTTGCATCGCGCCGTCGTGGATCTCGCTCGCGAGTTCGTCGCCGGTGAAGGTGTGCCCGTGCGGGCCCACCCGTGGTCGATGTGCCGCCCGAGGTGCTGGAGTACCTTCGCGACTACTTCTTCCCGCGGGGCGCTTCGTGAATGGCGTCAGGATCGTCTCGGTGGGCCACACCGACCGCACCGTCATGTTCGACGCCTACTCCGAGGTGAGGGTGCACGAGCGCGAGACCATCGTGCTGGAGAGCACCGGGCTACGTCGACTCACCGTCGTGAACGGCGAGGTGCGAGACGAACGGGTGACCGACGCCCGTACCCGCGACCACCTGACACGTCTGTTCGCGGAGGCCGACTAATGCCGTCCCCGACGCAAGCGTGGGTAGTCCTCAGCACGGCAGTGATCGAGGCCACGCCCGCGTGCGCAGGCGACGATAGGTTCATCGCGGACGAGTCGGACCCCGCGCCCCTCGTGGCCATCTGCCAGACGTGCCCCTTGATTGAGCCATGTCGCGCGCTCGCAATGACCGGCAACGTCGTCCCCGTGTTTGGCGTCGTCGGCGGGCTCGTACGTCGTGGGAGCCGATCCACCGGGCTGATGAACCCGCAAGCGCTCGGTCGCCTCATCAACGCTTGAAATGCCCGCCAGCATGCTGTGGGCATTTCAAGGCGACGAGCCCGACGCTGGCCACTTTCTTGACGCGGGTCGCGGGCGAGCGCGATCCGACCCCGTTTTCCCGCGTGGAATGCCCGCAGAATGCCCAGCCGCCGCGGAATGTCCGCTGGAATGAGACGAGGCCCGGTCGGATTTCTCCGGACCGGGCCTCTCACTGTCTCAACACAGTGTGCGCCCGAAGGGACTCGAACCCCTAACCTTCTGATCCGTAGTCAGATGCTCTATCCATTGAGCTACGGGCGCAGGGCCTCCGCGCGAAACGGCGCGCAGGCCGTGGTCCAGCATAGCCGCGCGCGACGACGACGTCTAATCGGCCCGGAACGGCGTGCATCCCGGGCGTGGCGTTACGGTGTCCGCGGGGTGTCGGGAGGGCGACGTACGCTGGGAGCATGAGCGCCTACGTCTCGGCGTTCGAGCTGTTCTCCATCGGCGTAGGACCCTCGAGCTCCCACACGGTCGGTCCCATGCGGGCCGCCGTCGACTTCGCGACCCGCCTCCGCTCCGACGGGGTCCTCGCGCGTGTGGCATCCGTGTCATGTGCCCTGTACGGATCCCTCGGGGCGACGGGCATCGGTCACGGCACCCCCGACGCGGTCGTCGCCGGTCTCCAGGGGCTCCACCCCGAGACGGTGGACCCGGATGCCGTGCACCGGGCGTGGTCGGATTGGCCCGAGGGGCGCGCGCTCGCCCTCGCCGGTGAGCACCGGATCGCGTTCACGAAGAACGACATCGTCCTCGCGCCGCGAACGCGCCTGCCCGGCCACCCCAACGCGATGACGCTCGTGGCCCGCGACGCCGACGGGGGTGTCGTCGCCGAGGATACTTTTTACTCGATCGGTGGGGGCTTCATCCGCCGGGAGGGGCAGGCGCCGCGCGTGTCGGCTGCGCCGTTCCCGCTCGCGTTCGACGATGCCGCGACGCTCATCGCGCTGTGCGACGAGCGGGGCATCACGATCGCCGAGGCGGCCCGCCGCAACGAGGAGGCCCTCCGCTCCGACGAGGAGATCGCCGCGGGACTCGACCGGATCTGGGATGCCATGGCCGCCTGCGTGAACGCGGGGCTCGCTCACGACGGCGTGCTGCCCGGCATCCTGAAGGTCAAGCGCCGCGCGTCGGTGATCCGCGAACAGCTCGAGGCGATCGAAGCCGAGGGGCACCGCGAGCTGCCGGGGGAGTGGTTGGGGGCGTTCGCGCTCGCCGTCAACGAGGAGAACGCTGCCGGAGGCCGTGTCGTCACCGCCCCGACGAACGGCGCCGCGGGCATCCTGCCGGCCGTCGCCATGTACTGGTGGCGGTTCCTCGCCGATTCCGGTCTCGGCGCGGGCAATGCCGTCACGCCGTACGGCGAGCTCGTGGGCAGCGCCCTTCTGGGCTACGACGGCCACGCCGTCACGCGCGGCGAGGTCGCCGGGTGGGACGACGGCGACGTGGCCGAGGCCAACCGCCGGCGTGGCATCCGGCGCTTCCTGCTCACCGCGACGGCGCTCGGGTCGCTGTTCAAGGCCAACGCGTCGATCTCCGGCGCCGAGGGTGGGTGCCAGGCTGAGGTCGGCTCCGCCTGTGCGATGGCCGCGGGCGGCTTGACCGCTGTCATGGGCGGCACGAACCGGCAGATCGAGAACGCCGCCGAGATCGCGATGGAACACCACCTCGGGCTCACGTGCGACCCGGTGGGCGGTCTCGTGCAGATCCCGTGCATCGAACGCAATGCGATCGCGGCGTCGACCGCCGTCACGGCTGCGCGACTGGCGCTGCGCGGCGACGGCAGCCACTACGTCTCTCTCGATGCCGTGGTCGAGACGATGCGTCAGACCGGCATCGACATGTCGACGAAGTACAAGGAGACGAGCGAGGGCGGCCTCGCGGTCAACGTCATCGAGTGCTGACGACCCGGTCCGCGAGTCCGAGTTGCAGGGTGAGCGCGCACCCCGGGTGCCCGGTCGGCCGAGGCTGCGGGGAGGCCGCTGTGCTCAGTCGGAGCCGCGCAGCTTGGCAGTGAGGGCGTGCAGTTGCGCCAGCTCGGCGTCGTCGAGCCGGGACATCCGCTCGGCGATCGAGCGCCCGTGGGTCGCCGCGATCTTTCGGAACACGACCGCGCCCGCCTCGGTGGCGGTGACGAGCGAGCCGCGGCCGTCCTCGGGGTCGGCGCACTTCGTGAGCAGGCCCCGTGCCACCATGCGCTCCACCAGCCGTGACACGCTCGGCTGACTGATCAGCATGTTGCCCGTGACGTCGCGCAGGCGCGCGGTCATGTCGGGTCCGCGGGTGACGGTGAGGAGGACGTCGTACTCGGCCTGCGTGAGATCGGTGCCGTCGAAGTCCGACCGGATGTCTTCGAACACCTCGTGCTGCGCCCGGAAGAGGCTCTCCCATGCCTGGACGGCGAGGCGGCGATCGGTCATCCCTCCACGATAGAGGGGCGGGGTGCAGGGGCGGCGAAGTCGACGCCGGTTGCCTGACAGAGTAAGGGCCGGTCGGAGAGGCTTCCGACCGGCCCTTGTCCCTGCACCAAGAGTGTCCTGCAATCACATGTCGGTAGCTGCCACAGCAAAACAACTACCGTGCGAGCACTCTATAACGGTGAGGTAACGGAAGGGAAGAGCCCGGCGTTATCTTTTCGTGACCGACTCGGCTCACCGTCCGCGCACGTGGTTCCACTGCGTGATGACCTCGGTGCCGTGCTCGAAGCCGAGCTCGCTGACGGCGGAGGTGCCCAGGACGAAGTAGCGGCCACCGGCGGCCGTGAGCCCCAGCCAGACGCCGGCCAGGGCGCGGAGGAAGTGCGCGTGCGAGAACACGAGTACCTGCTGTCCCTCGCGCAGACGCGGGCGGAGGTCGTCGAGGAGGGATGCCGCCCGCGCGGTCACCTGCTCGATGCTCTCGCCGGGGGTGGACCCGGAGGGGGCGCCGGCCTGCCAGATGGTCCAGGGCCTGCCCAGCTCCTGGATGATCTCGGGCGTCGTGAGCCCCTCGTAGGCGCCGTAGTCCCACTCGACCAGACGGGGCTCGTGCCGGGCGTCGGGAAACCCGGCGCGGGCGGCGGTCTCCACCGCCCGCCGCAGCGGACTCGTCAAGACGAGGTCGAAGCGGCGCGTGGCCAGGAGCGTCCCGGCGAGCTCGGCCTTGTAGGCGCCGGTCTCGGTGAGCGGGATGTCCGTGAGGCCGGTGTGGCGCCCCGTCCGACTCCATTCGGTCTCGCCGTGTCGGACGAGGACGAGGCGTCCGTCGGGTTCGGTGAGGTCTGCATCGTTCACCCCCTCATCCTGCTGCCTGCGGGCGACGATCGGGGGCGACGCACGAAGGGCCGGTCGAGAGACTCGACCGGCCCTTTCTCTGCACCAGAGTGTCCTGCAATCACATGCCGGTAGCTGCCACAGCAAAACAACTACCGTGCGATGACTCTATAACGGTGAGGTAACGGAAGGGAAGGCCTCGCCGTGATCTTTTCGTGATGTTCGCGGCGTCGACCCCGTGCCCTCGGACCTCCCCGCCACTGGTGCGGGCTTCGTCGGCGGTGGTCATCGCCCCGGCGCAGCGAGGGCGGTGCGCTCCTCGGTATCGGTTGCCGTGGCTCGCGGCGTCCGCGGGTGTTCCCGGCTGCCGGCTCGAGCGCGAGCGGAGGACACTCCTTCGTCGGGAGCGTGATCGGTGGATGTCGCCGCCGCGTCTTGACATTTATAAATAAATGTTTTTGAGTGGAGGCACTTCGTCAACCGATCACGGGAGTCCCTGTGTCACCACTCGAGGCCCACCGCGCCCGCAATGCCGACCCCGACGCGCTCGCCCGCATCGAGAGCGAGATCGCCGACAACGGGGTGGAGTTCATCTATTACCAGTGCGTCACGCTGACGGGGCGTGTCATCGCCAAAGTGGTCCCCGCTCGCCACCTTCGCCGCAACGCTCAGCGCGGGATTCTGCTCCATCGCACCGCGATCACGGATCTGCAGTCCACCCGCGACGGCGAGTTGCTCGGGGGTGGAGCGTCGGCGGCCGAGTTCAACGCGCTTCCCGATCTGGACACGTTCGCGGTGCTGCCCTGGGATCGAACGGTGGCGCGCTTCTTCTGCACCCTCTACGAACCGGAGCATCTCCCGGAGGTGGGGGGGACGGAGTTCGCGGGCGACGCGCGCGGACTCCTCGCCCGCGCGCACCGCCGGTTCACGAACGACACGGGACTCGAGCTGAGGTCGGGGTGCGAGCCGGAGATGAGCTGGTCGGGTCCGCTCATCGAGGACGACACCCGCCCCGGCGCGTCGCCGGCGTACCACCTCGCCAAGCTGGAGGCGATGCGGCCGGTCTATGCGTCCGTCATCCGGTACGCCCAGCACCTGGGCTTGGACATGATCGAGGGCGACTACGAGGATGCCGGACAACTCGAGCTCAACTGGAATTTCGACCGCGCAGAACTCACCGCCGACCGTCTCGTGACCTACCGGCTCATCTGTCGGCAGGTGGCGAAGGAGAACGGGCTCCGTGCCAGTTTCATGCCGAAGCCGGTCACGGGATCGATGGGCAACGGGTGCCACCACAACCTCAGCCTGTGGCGCGGCGACGTCAACGTCATGGCCGACCCCGGGCGCCGCGAGGTGCATCTCAGCGAGATCGGAGAGCATGCCGTCGCGGGTCTGCTCGCCCACGCGCCTGCATCGATGCTCGTCATGGGGCAGACGGTGAACAGCTACAAGCGCTACTGGGACAGGGGGCAGTTCGCCCCGACCGCGCTGGACTGGGGGCTGGACGACAAGACGCGAAGCATCCGCGTTCCCGCGCCCGGGCGAATCGAGTACAAGCTCCCCGATGCGAGCGTCAATCCCTACCTCTCGCACCTGCTCATTCTCGAGGCGATCCGCGACGGCCTCGACAAGCGGCTCGCCATCGACACGAGCTCGAGGGCGTCGATTCCCACGACCCTCGGCGAGGCCATCCACGCCTTCTCGGAAGGGGCGATGCGTGCAGCTCTGCCGACGTCGACGGCGCAGCTGTTGATCGACCTCAAGACGGACGAGTGGGCGAGGTTCTGCAGTTCCGTGACCGATTGGGAACACATGATGTACGAAGGAGCCCTTCCGTGAACGAGTCCCTCCGCTCGCGAGCCGTCAGCCTCCTCCCGACGGGAGAGCTCGTGCTCACCTGCAGCAACATCGACGCCCTGCCGCTCTTCGGTCTGCTCGACGAGAACGGCCGCCGGCCCGGGTACGAACCCGCGGTGGGGGAGCTCGTCGCCGAGGCTCTGGGCGTGCAGCTGGTCTGGAACATCGAGCAGTGGGCCGACATGGTGCCCTCGATCGAACGTTCCCGAGTCCACGCCGTGCTGTGCGGTCAGGCGGTGACGCCCGAGCGGCGGCGTGCCGTGAATTTCACGCGCCCCTACGCGGTGTTCGGCGAAGCCGTGCTCACGCGGAAGGGGGTCGGAATCGCGGGCCCCGCCGACCTGTCCGGGAAGAGGGTGGGCGCGATCGACGGCAGTGTCAACCTGACGTTGGCTCGGTCCTTCGACGGTGCGCGCGCGATCCCCTTCGACGCGGCGAGCGACGACGTCTTCAACGACATGCTCGATGCGCTCGAAGCCGGGGTGGTCGACGCGATCATCGACGACGACGTCGCCATGGCGCCGTTGCTCGATCGATTCGACGTGGGCTTCCATGTGCCGACGCGGAACGCGTCGGCTATCGCCGTCTCGCAGACGCGTCCGGAGCTGCGCGACCTTCTCGACGATGCCCTCGCCGACGTGATCGCCTCCGGGGCGCTGCGCCGCGCATGGAATTCCTGGCTCGTCGAGATTCCTTACCCTGCGGAGGCGCTCGGTGGGTGAGGTGAGCGCGCTCACGAGGCGGGCGTGACCTCGATCAGCGTCCAGTCTGCGGTGCCCGGTGCGATCTCGTACCGGGCACAGCTGCGTTCGGAGGGGACCCTCTCGAGGAGTTCCAGGTCGGCAGACGTGGATGCCACCACGCGTCCGGCCGAGTTCAGGAGCGCGAGCGGCGAAGCGCACGCGCGAAGGGCGGGGCGGACGAGAGATTCGAAAGAGCCGACGAGAAGGTCTGCTCCCGCCAAGCCGACGAAGACGCCCCCGACCACGACGGGGCGGTAGGCCGAGATGATGAGTCGATCGGCGCCGGCGAAATCGAGGAAGGGGCCGGTCACGGAGTCTTTGCCGGCCGCGGCTCGCCGGTACCCCTCGAGAAGCTCGTACGCGTACGTCTCGCCACCGTCGTTTCCGCGCAGGCGGAGGCTTCGCGGGTGGTGATCGATGGCATCCCGCACGAACCATTCCCAGTGGCGGTCCCTGTCCTGGAGGACGTTGACGGCGGCGACGAAACCGCATCCGTGAAATTCCGGGTGCGCCGACAACTGGTCCAGGATGACCGGGCGCAATGCGGCCACGTCGGCGGCGCGGGCTTGCGGGCTCACCCTCCACAGCATCGAGGCGGCATCGGCGATGCGGGAGATCGAGGCGAAGATCGTGTCGACGTGCGCGCTGATCTCCGCGGATACCGCTTCCGCGCTGCGGGCCCGGGACTGCCCGGGGTTGCGAGCCGAGATCACTCGGCTTCCAGGTGGAGCTCGACGAGGCGCCGGAAGTCTGCCCGGGCGTGCTCCTCCGCTCGCTGCCGTGCCACGGCGGGCTCCTCGGCGCGAACCGCCGAGAGGATGCCACGATGCTGCGCGATACAGCGCGCCCGATGATCCTCCGTCGCGTCCAGCCACAGGAGGTCGACGTACTCGGCTTGCATCACGACCTGTCGTCGTGTGAAGCGCTCGGACTGCGCGCTGACGCCGACCTCGATGTGGAAGCGGCTGTCGGAGCGTGCGATGTCGACGACGGCGTCGTCGTCGGTGAGGGAATCGAGAAGCTGGTCGAGGCGGGCCAGGTTCTCCGGCGTCGCGCGTCGCGCGGCCAAGGCGGCAGCGGAGCCGGCGATCGCCGCCTGCTCCTCGCCGAGATCGCGCAACTCGATCAGCGATACGGAACGCAGCCGCTCGCGCGCGGCTCGTTCGAAGGCCGCCGCGGGCAGCTGCGCGAAGCTTCCTCCGTTGCGCCCCCGTCTGGTCACGACGAGTTCGCGGTCTCGCAGGATGGTCAGGGCCGACCGGAGGGTAATGGTTGAGATGCCGAAGTCGGACGCGAGTCGTTCCTCGGAGGGGAGTTGGTCGCCGTCGCCGATGACGCCGGCGACGATGGCGTCTCCGATGCGCTGGGCGACGGTATCGGCGAGAGAACTCCCGTCGTGGATGGGGTCGAAGAGCTGATCGAGCAGGCTCCCGGGTCCGGGGGGCATTGCTTCTCCTTCTGTCCGGCCGTGCCGTAACAGGGATTTTACGCGGACACCTCTCAGAAAGACATTTATCTTTATATGTTTTTCTCGGTCGGCGCGATCGCGTCGGATCTGCTCTCACCGAGCACCGATTCTGCACTTCCCGGAGGATGCGAATGTCTCAAGCGAACGCGGTCGGCGACGACGAGAAGCTCAGCGCTCTCGGCTATGACGCTCACTTCAAACGCGACATGAGCCTGTGGGCCAACTTCTCTCTCGGATTCACCTATCTGTCTCCGGTCGTGGGCATCTACACGCTGTTCGGCAGCTCTCTCATGGCGGGAGGTCCGCCGATGATCTGGAGTCTCGTCATCGTCGGCGTGGGGCAGTTGCTGGTCGCGCTCGTCTTCGGAGAGATCGTGTCGCAATACCCCGTCGCGGGAGGCGTCTATCCCTGGGCTCGGCGCCTCTGGGGCAAGAGATGGGCGTGGATGACCGGCTGGGTGTACTTGTTCGCGATGCTCGCCACCATCGCGAGTGTCGCGTACGGAGCGGGGCCGTACGTCGCCGCGTTCCTCGGGATCGACGGTTCGGTGGACTCCACGATCGCGTGCGCGCTCGCCATCCTCCTCGTTGCGACGGTGATCAACATGGCGGGAACGCGCGTGCTCTCGACGGCCGCGATCATCGGCTTCGTCGCCGAGATCGTCGGGGCCATCGCCGTCGGCGGATGGCTTCTGGCGTTCCATCGCGAGCACGGCCTGGAGATCCTCTTCCAGACCTTCGGCGCGGGCGAGCCGGGTGACTACTTCACCGCCTTCCTCGCCGCGAGCTTGATCGGCGTCTTCCAGTACTACGGCTTCGAGGCGTGCGGAGACGTCGCCGAGGAGGTCGCGAATCCGGGACGCCGGATCCCGAAAGCCATGCGCATGACCATCTACGTCGGAGGCGCCGCGGCGACCTTCGTCTGCTTGGCTCTCCTGCTCTCGGTCAAAGACATCGGCGCGGTGATCGCCGGAGTGGACACCGACCCGGTGTCCACGGCACTGAGCGACTCGTTCGGGCCGGTGGGGTTGCGCGTCGTGATCGGAATCGTGCTGCTGTCGTTCATCTCGTGCGCGATGAGCCTCCAAGCAGCGGCCAGTCGCCTCACCTACTCCTACGCGCGCGACGACATGATCGTGGGCAGCGCGCTTCTGCGGCGGTTCGACGCCAAGCGGGGAACGCCGATCTATGCACTCCTGCTGGCGGGTATCGTTCCCGCGTTGATCGTGCTCGGGTCGAAGATCTCCGAGGACGCGACGGTGAAGATCATCTCGTTCGCCGCGTTCGGGATCTATCTCGCGTTCCAGATGGTGGTGTTCGCCGCCCTGCGAGCGCGCCTGCGCGGGTGGAAGCCTGGAGGGGAGTTCACGCTCGGGCGCGCCGGCCTCTTCGTCAACGCGGCAGCCCTCGGGTACGGGGTGTTGGCGATGGTCAACCTCGCCTGGCCGCGGACTCCCGATGTGCCCTGGTATGACAACTGGATCGTCGTCCTCTCGGCCGTCGTCGTGGTCGGCGCCGGAGCGATCTACATGATGGTCACGCGCCACCACTCCCGTTCGCAGGCCGCTGCCGGCGACGCGATCACCGGATCGGTGCAGGCGGTGACCGCGTCGTCCGGCGACTCGGGCCCGGCCGTGGGGTCGCGTCGTGGGGGGACGCCGGGGAGCTGAGTCGGTGAGACGGAAGAGGGGCGGATGCCGGCATCCGCCCCTCTTCCGCGTTCAGTCGCTCACCGTGGAGCGGGTGCCCCGGTGACGATGCGGGCGAACGCACGCCCGAGCTCTTGCCCGTGTGCGCGTACCGCCGCGTGCGCGCCCTCGAACGCCTCTATGCCCTCATGGACGGTGGAGGCGTCGGCCCCGGCTTCGGGGTGCGTTGCCCAGGTGCGGAACCCGGAGAGGGAGACCTCCGGGTGGAACTGCAGTCCCCAGGCGGAGCGACCCACGCGAAACGCCTGGTGGGGATAGCGGGTCGAGGAGCCGAGGAGCTGCGCTCCCGGGGGGAGCACGGTGATGGCATCGCGATGCCACGAGCCGGTCGTGAAGGGGGCGGGTAGCTGGGAGACCAGCGCGTCGCTGCCGGCGGCGGCCGTCCACGAGATCTCGATGGCGCCGACTTCCACGTCGTTGTCTCCTCGACGAACCTCGCCGCCGCACGCGGTGGCGAGGATCTGGCCGCCGAGGCAGATGCCCAGGGTGGGTGTGTCCGCGTCCACGTATGCGCGAGCGAGCCGGCGGACGTCGAGGATCCAGGGGTGATCGTCGATGTCGTTGGCTCCCATGTCACCGCCGAGGATGAGCAGCGCGTCGTGGTCGACGTCGGCGGAGATCACGTCGCCGCGCCAGGGTCGAAGGGTCTCGAGGTGCAGTCCGAGGTCGTGCATCGGAGCCGCGAGCTGGTCGATGCCGCACTCGGCATCGGGCTCGATGACGAGCACGCGGCGCGGGGTCGAGGTCATCGGAGTCTCCAATCGCATCGTAAATACTTCTAAATTAAAGGATAAAGCAATGTGGCGTGCTCACGAGGGGCGCGGCCACGGTCTCCTGACGCGGGTGTACGGCGCGGACACCGCGACGTCCCCCACTCTCCCGCGAGGCGGGTGACCGTGGTGCGCGCCTCGCAGTAACGTCGCGGCACAGACGTACCCGGGAGGACCCATGGATGCCATCGACACCCTCGTCGTGGGAGCGGGTGTCGCGGGCCTCGCGGCGGCGCGACTGCTGACGCGCGCGGGGCAGCGCGTCGTCGTGCTCGAGGGGCGGGATCGCATCGGCGGGCGGACGTTCTCCGACCGCTCGGGCGGGCACGTCACCGACCGGGGCGCCTCGTGGATCCACGGCATCGACGACAGTCCGGTCGCGGCGGCGGCGCGGGCGTTCGGGATGCCGATGGTCGAGTTCACGGTCGGCGGGTATCAGCCCGACAGTCGGCCGCTCACCTACTTCGACGACGCCGGCCGGCGGCTCTCCGCCGAGGAGGTCCGGCAGTACGCCTCGGACATCCGCGCCCTGAACGCCGCGCTCGTCGAGGTGATCGCCGCCGCCGCCCCCGATGCCACCTACGCCGACGTCGTCGACCGCGCCCTCGCCGCGCAGGGATGGGATGCCGAGCGCGCGGCGCGCGTGCGCGAGTACAACGACCGGCGCGCCCAGGAGCAGTACGGCGTGGCGATGACCGGCCTCGGCGCGCACGGACTCGACGACGACACGGTCAACGGGGACGAGGTGGTCTTCCCCCGCGGGTACGACGAGCTCGCGCGGAACTTCGCGGAGGGTGTCGACGTGCGTCTCTCGCACGTCGTCTCCGGAGTGCACTGGTCGCCGGAGGGCGTGACGGTCCAGACCGATCGCGGCGCGTTCACCGCGGCCGCCGCGGTGATCACCGTGCCGGTCGGCGTGCTCCAAGCGGGCGACGTCGTCATCGAGCCGGAGCTGCCCGAGACCCACCGCCGTGCCCTGGGGCTGTTGCGGATGAACGCCTTCGAGAAGGTCGTGCTGCGCTTCCCCGAGCGGTTCTGGGAGCCGGGCGTCTACGGCATCCGTCAGCTCGGCGCGGAGGGGGAGTGGTGGCACTCCTGGTACGACCTCGGCCGGATCCACGACGAGCCCGCTCTGCTGACCTTCGCCGCCGGCCCCGCGGCCGTCGCGACGCGCGAGTGGGCGGACGAGGAGATCGTCGCATCGACTCTCGCTCAGCTGCGCCGCCTCTACGGCGACGCGATGCCCGAGCCCGAGAGCGCGGTCGTCACGCGGTGGCAGGACGATCCGTTCTCCCGCGGGTCCTACGCGTACATGCTCCCGGGCTCCGTCGGCCCCGACCACGACGCGCTGGCCACCCCGATCGAGGGCGTCCTCCACATCGCGGGCGAGGCCACCTGGGGAGACGACCCCGCGACCGTGCCCGGCGCGATGCTGTCGGGACACCGCGCGGCGCAGAACGTCCTGCGCAGAGAGATCCCGGTCAGCGACCTCTGGGCGTGACCCGGCTCAGCGCGGGTCCGGGCCGGTCGCGACGGGAAGCTCGGGGTGGTTCGACCACTGGCTCCACGACCCCGGGAACACGCGCGGCTCGAAGCCGGCCAGGGTCAGGGCCACCGCCTCGTGGGCGGCCGTCACGCCCGAGCCGCAGTAGACGCCGACCGAGACGCCGTCCTCGGCGCCGAGCATGCGGAAGCGCGAGCGCAGGTCGTCGGCGGAGCGGAAGCGTCCGATGTCGTCGACGTTCTCGGTGGTGGGGGCGCTGACCGCCCCGGGGACGTGGCCGGCGCGGGGGTCGATCGGCTCCACCTCGCCGCGGTAGCGCTCGCTCGCGCGGGCGTCGAGCAGCAGACCGGTGTCTGCGAAGGCGGCGACCTCGTCGAGCTCGAGCGACGGCACGGCGCCGTACGACAGGGTGACGGCGCCGGCCGCCGGGATCTCGGCATCCCCGTCCTCCAGGGCGTAGCCCGCATCGGTCCACGCGCGCAGGGACCCGTCGAGCAGGCGCACGTCGGCGACGCCCGCGAACCGCAGCAGCCACCACGCGCGGGCGCTCGACATGTTCTTCAGGTCGTCGTAGACCACGACGGTGTCGCCCTCGTCGATGCCCCACCGGCGGGCGGAGGCCTGCAATGCCTCGACCGACGGGAGGGGATGCCTGCCGTCGGTGGGGGCGCCGTGCGCGGCCAGATCGTGGTCGAGGTCGACGTACTGGGCTCCGGGGATGTGACCGGCTCGGTAGTCGGGTCGCCCATCGGGGCGATCGAGACGCCACCGCACGTCGAGCACGCGGACGACCCCGCCATCGGGGAAGGCCCCGGCGGTGAGGGCGTCGTGCAGCTCGGAAGCGGTCGTGAGGATCGAAGGCATGGCCCCAGTCTGGCCCCGTCCCGGCTGCCGCGTCACCGTCCGTCGGTCGTGACCGCGTCGCCCTTCCTCCGACATCGGTCCACGATCCCCGTCGGACCCGCGGGGTACGGTCGAAGGATGGCCGTCATCCTCCACCGGGCGCCCGTCGCCGAGATCGACCCCGTGACCCTTTACCGCGTGCTGTGGCTGCGTGTCGGCGTCTTCGTGGTGGAGCAGGAGGCCGCCTACCCCGAGATCGACGGCCGCGACATCGAGACCGGCGCCGAGCTGATGTGGGCGAGCGAGGGCGAGGAGGTTCTCGCGACGCTGCGGATCCTGCGCGAGGACGGCAACACGCGCATCGGCCGGGTCGCGACCGCTTCCTCGGCACGGGGGCGCGGCATCGCCGCCGACCTCATGCGCGCCGCCGTCGAGGTCCTGGATGCCGAGGCCCCCGGCATCCCGATCCTGCTCGACGCGCAGGCGCACCTGGCGTCCTGGTACGGCCGCTTCGGGTTCGTCGTCTCGGGGGAGCCCTTCGCGGAGGACGGCATCCCCCACCTTCCGATGCGTCGGACCCACCTCGCCACCGAGCGCCTGGTGCTGCGCGAGTGGACCCGGTCCGACGACGACCGGGCGTTCCTGTTCGACATGTACCGTCGGCCCGAGGTGCGCCGTTACCTCGGCGACGGGAAGGTGATGACCGAGCCCGACGAGGTCGGCGCGACGCTCGACCGCTGGGAAGGGCTGGCCGAGGGGATCCTGGGGGTCCGTGCCGTCGAGACCCGCGACGGCCGGCGCCTCGGATCGGTGCTCCTCAAGCGCATCCCGTGGTCGGCCGGCGCAGGGTCGGGCCGCCCGGAAGACATCGAGATCGGATGGCACTTCCACCCCGACGCCTGGGGGTCGGGCTACGCCACCGAGGCCGCGGCCGCGGTCATGGCGCTCGCCCAAGAGCACGGCATCCCGCGGATCGTCGCGGTCACCAATCCCGCGAACGCGGCCTCGGGGTCCGTCGCGCAACGTGTCGGGCTGAGCCCGGCGGGCGAGACCACCGACTACTACGACACCCTGTGCGCGCTGTACGTGTGGGAGAGTCGCCCGTGAAGCTCCGCTCGGCGGCGGCGACCGTCGTCGCGCTCGCCTGCACCCTCGTGCTGGCGGGGTGCGACCTGGGCTTCTCGCTCGGGTTCGGCACCGGTTCCGACGGTCACTTCGAGGGGGCCGAGCTCACCGTTCCCGTGCTGTACGTCAGTGGGGGCAAGGGTGGGGTCACGACCCAGCGCATCACCGCCGACTCGGCCGACGGCGGCGAGCTGAGCATCGACATCACCGAGAACGACGTCAGCGGGGTCGCCCCGGTGACGCAGTCCGCCAGCTGGACCGCCGTCACCGCGGCGACCCTCCTCACCGGAGCCCGGCCCGACACCGCGTACACCTTCGGCTTCGGGGCGCGCATCAACACCCCCGCCGCGGGCGCCGTCACCGCCGTCGGGGTGCTCGCGCTGTACTACGGCACCGAGGTGCAGCCGGGCGTTGCCCTCGCCGGCGGGGTCACGCCCTTCGGCACGGTGAGCCCCGTCGGGGGTCTGCCCGAGCAGGTGGCGGCCGCGATCGAGGCCGGGGGCATCGACACGATCCTCGTCCCGGCCGGGCAGCGGATCGCAGTGGATGCCTCGGGCGCGTCGGTCGACCTCGACCAGGTCGCGGCGACCGGCGGGATGACGATCACCGAGGTGGCCGACGTCGCGAGCGCCTACGCGATCATGACCGGCGAAGACCTCCCCGAAGCGGCCTTCCCGACGCCGGCCGCCTCGCCGACGCCGCTCCCCGCCGCGACGGAAGATCCCGCCGACGAGCGGGAGCCGCTCTCCGACGCGTTCGGCGACGCCGTCGACAGGGCCCTACTCCGCGCGGAGGACTCTCTCGCTGCCGCGACCGACGAAACCCTCGCGGCGCAGGCGCGGACGGCGGTGGATCGCGCGCGCACGCTGCGCGACGGGGGTGACGAGAGCGCCGCCCTCGCGGCCGCGTCGTCCGCCGCCGACCTCGCCGCCGCCGCGGCAGCCTCGGAGGAAGGGGCCGCCGAAGCCGCCGACGACACGCGAGCCGCGGCCGAGAAGCTCCTGACCGGGTGGGGGCAGAGCCCGCCGCGAACGCTCGACGAGGCCGATCTCGCCCTCGACGGCGTGCAGGCCGCGGCCGAGGCCTTCGCGCTCGCCGGATACGCCCGGTCCGCCCTGGCCGACGGCGTGGAGGCGGGCCCGACGGCCGCGGCGCTCGCGGCGTCCGCCCTCGCGCGGGCGGGCGACGACGCCGACCTCCGCGCGGCGCTCGGCGAGGGGGAGGCGACGCTCGCGCGCGACGCCGACCTCGACGGCCTCGGTTCCCTCTTGCGTCGCGGCGCGATCGCCGCCACCGACGCGTACGCGGCGCGCGCGGGAGATGCGCCGGTGGGCGCGGAAGACCTGCCGGCCATCCGGCTCGCGGCGCTCGCCGACGCGCGCGAGGAGTTGACCGCGCTCGCGGGCGACGACGACTGGCTGGCGCTGGCCGTCGCCACGGCGTCGTTCGCCCGCAGCGTCCCGCCGCTGCTGTCGCAGCAGACGGTGCGCGTTCCCGAGGGCGTTGATCCGACGGCCGCGGTCCGGCAGCGGATCGCGGTGGGCGACGAGTACGCCGTGCGCGCGGTCGACACCCTCGCCGACACCGGCGCGCGCGTCCCCCTCGTTCGTGGCGCCCTGACCGACGCGACGGCCGCCGCCACCGCCGCCCCGGCACCCGGTGCGTCGGCGGTGTACGCGACCCCGTTCCTGCGGGCGCGGGTGCTGGCCTTCGCCGCGGGCGTCGAGCGGGAGTAGGCACCGCGCGGCGCGGTCGCACCGATCAGTGCGGGGCGTGGTATTCGGCGGTACCGCGCTTCCAGTACCCCTTCACGACGGTGGCCCCGGGGTCGCCGGCCCACCGCTGCAGAAGCAGGGCGCGCCCCGCGCGCACGATCGACTGCTCGGCCGCGACGAAGCCGAACACGCATCCCTCGGGCTGCTCCTCGACGTCGAGCGCGTCCAGCCAGTCGGCGAGCTCCTCACCGGCCGGACGTTCGCCGCGATGAACCTGAACGACCTCCACGCCCGGGGGCGCGGCGACGGGCAGGTCGTGCGTGGCATCCGGGACCTCGATCGCGATCCGCCCGACCGCGTCGTCATCCATCGCCGCGGCGAATCGACGGATGGCGGGGACCGCCGTCTCGTCTCCGGCGAGCAGCCACGCGTCGGGGCGCCCGACCAGCACCATCGATCCGCGCGGGCCGCCGACGCCGACGGGAGCGCCGAGCGGGGCCTCCTCGGCCCAGCGGTTGCCGACCCCGGAGCCGTGCAGCGCCACGTCGATGTCGAGCCACCCCTCCGCGGCATCCCAGCACACGGGTGTGTATTCGCGGCTCGGAGCGGATCGCACGTCGATTCCGGGTTCCGCGGGGAAGAACACGCGGATGTGGTCGTCGGCGCCGGGGGAGTCGAATCCCCGCAGGTCGGGACCCGAAAGTCGGAGGCGCACATACGCCGGTGTGAGGAACGTGCGGGTCGACAGGGTGGCCGATCGGAAGACCAGGTCGTGTCGGCGCGGTTCGAGGCGGGCGCCGAGGGTCGGGTTCGACATCATCACAAAGCCAAGGCTAACCTAACTCAGCGGCCGGCCGAGAGGTCGATCGCGCGTCCCGCACACACAGCACTGGAGAGATCCCCCATGAGAACCCGCCCGATCCGTCCCCTCGCCGCCGTGTCCCTGGTGGCCGCACTGGCCCTCAGCGGCTGCGCGGCGGGAACCGCCGCCCCCGCCGCCGACAGCACGACGGCGACCACCGTCACCGTCGAAGACAACCACGGCGCGATCGAGGTGCCGGTCGCCCCCGAGCGGGTCGTCGCGCTGGACAACACCACGTTCGAGACGCTCAGCGAATGGGGAGTCTCGCTCGTCGCGGCGCCCAAGCCGCTCATGTACGACCTGTGGCCCTCGCTCTCGGGCGGCGACGAGGTGCTCGACGTGGGACTTCACCGCGAGCCCGACATCGAGGCGATCCTCGCCGCCGAGCCCGACCTCATCGTCGGCGGATACCGCTTCCGTGAGATCTACGACCAGCTGAAGGAGATCCAGCCCGCCACGATCGAGACGAGCCCCCGCGACGGCGAGGACCACGCGTCCGAGCTGAAGCGGCAGACGACCATCCTCGGCGAGGTCTTCGACAAGAACGACGAGGCCGCGAAGCTCACGGCCGACCTCGACACCGCGATCGCCGACGCCAAGGCCGCCTACGACCCCGCGCAGACCGTCATGGGTCTGATCACGTCGGGCGGCAAGATCTCCTACGCCGCTCCGGGGGAGGGGCGCGGCGTCGGCGTGCTGTTCCCGACGCTGGGACTGACCCCCGCGCTCGACCGCGCGGCGGAGGACGCCTCGCACGGCGACGACATCAGCGTCGAGGCGATCGCCGCGGCGAACCCGGAGTGGCTGTTCGTGCTCGACCGCGACGCCATGTTCGGCGAAGACGGCTACGTCTCGGCGCAGGAGCTCGTCGAGAACGCCGAGGCGCTGAAGAACGTCCCGGCCGTGCAGAAGGGCCAGATCGTCTACCTCGACGGGAGCTTCTACCTCGACGAGGGCATCCAGGCCTACACGAAGCTCTACCGCTCCGCCGCCGAGGCCTTCGCCTCCTGACCCCGTCCCTCCTCTCCGCGCTCGCGTGAGGGGTCAGAAACTGTCGCTCGAGCCCGCGCCAAGCGACAGAAAGTGACCCCTCACGCGGGAGCGAGAGAAGGAGGGGGGAGGGATGCCATGAGACAGACCGCCCTTCGATCTCGGGCCGCGCTGCCGGCCGCCGGCCTCGCCGTCTCCGCCCTCGTCATCCTGTCGCTGTTCGTCGGCGCGTACGACCTGGCCGCCGACGACTTCGGCGGCGAGATGTTCTTCATCTCGCGTGTGCCGCGCACGCTCGCGCTCGTGCTCGCCGGCTGCGCGATGGCGGTCTCGGGCCTCATCATGCAGCTGCTCACGCAGAATCGTTTCGTCGAGCCCTCCACCACCGGGACGTCGGAGTGGGCCGCGCTGGGTCTGCTCGTCACGGTGCTGCTCGCCCCCGCGGCGCCGCTCATGGTGCGGATGACCGTGGCATCCCTCGCCGCCTTCGTCGGCACGATGGTGTTCATCGGCATCCTGCAGCGCATCTCGCTGCGCTCCTCGCTCGTGGTGCCGCTCATCGGCATCATGCTCGGCGCGGTCGTATCGGCCTTCACGACCTACCTCGCGGTCTCGACGAACTCGCTGCAGATGCTGGGGACCTGGTTCATGGGCAGCTTCACCTCGATCGTCCGCGGCCGCTACGAGGTGCTGTGGATCGTCGCGATCGTCGTGCTGCTCGTCTTCCTCTACGCCGACCGGATCACCGTCGCCGGCCTCGGCCGCGACATCGCCACCTCCGTCGGACTCGACCACACCCGCGTCCTGCTCATCGGCACGGGGCTCGTCGCCGTGGCGACCGGGGTCACGACCGTCGTCGTGGGGTTCCTGCCCTTCCTCGGACTCGTGGTGCCGAACCTCGTGTCGATGTGGCGCGGCGACAACGCCCGCGCGAACCTGCCCTGGGTGTGTCTCGGGGGAGTCGCGATCGTCGTGGTGTGCGACATCGTCGGACGGGTGATCCGAATGCCGTTCGAGGTCCCGGTCTCGATGATCCTCGGGGTCGTCGGGTCCGCGGTGTTCATCACCCTGCTACTGAGGATGCGTGCCCGTGGCTGACACCCTGACGCGCCGCACCCCGGCGCGCACCACGTCCCGTCCGCGGATCGTCTGGCGGTTCGGCATCCTGGCTCTCGTCGTCGTGGTCGCGGCGGTGGGGGTGCTGACCTGGGACGTGCCGGGCGAACCCGGCTCGCGCGCGTTCTGGCTGGCCGTGAACCTGCGCGTGGTGAGCGTCGCGACGATCGCCCTCGTCGCCTGCTGCCAGGCGGTGGCGACGGTGCTGTTCCACACGGCGACGGCGAATCGCATCCTGACCCCGTCGATCATGGGCTTCGACGCCCTCTACGTCGTGATGCAGACGGCGCTCGTGTTCTTCTTCGGCAGCGCCGCGCTGTCGGCCACCGACGGGCTGCTCAAGGTCGTCGTGCAGAGCGTGCTGATGGTCGGGTTCGCGACGCTCCTCTACGGCTGGCTCTTCGCCGGCCGTCGCGGCAACCTGCACATCATGCTGCTGGTCGGCGTCGTCCTCGGCGTCGGCTTCGGATCGCTCTCGACGGTCATGCAGCGCCTGCTCACGCCCAGCGACTTCGACATCCTCTCGGCCCGCCTGTTCGGCAACCTCTCGAACTCGGATGCCGAGTACCTCCCGTGGGGTGCACTTGTCGTCGCCGTGGTGCTCGCACTCGTCTGGCGCGCGCGGCACCGCCTCGACGTGCTGGCGCTCGGGCGCGAGGCATCCGTGAATCTCGGTCTGGCCTACCGGCGCGAGGTGATCGGGATGCTCGTGCTCGTCGCCGTTCTCATCTCGGTGTCCACGACGATGGTGGGCCCGATGACCTTCTTCGGCTTCATCGTCGCCACGCTCGCCTACCAGCTCGCGGGCTCGTCGCAGCATCGCGTCGTGCTGCCGTTCGCGGTGCTCCTGGGTATGGCGACGCTGCTCGGCGGGTACTTCGTGCTGCGCCACATCTTCTACGCCGCCGGCATGCTCTCGATCATCATCGAGTTCGTCGGCGGCGTCTTCTTCCTCGTCTACCTCTTGCGGAAGGGCAGTCTCTGATGACCTCCTCGTCACCGGCGCGGTGCGTCCCGTGATCTCGCTCACCGACGTCACCATGACCTACGGCGACCTCACCGTGCTGGGGCCGGTGACCCTCGACATCCCGGCCGGCGGCGTCACGGCCCTCGTCGGCCCCAATGGGGCCGGGAAGTCCACGCTGCTCACGATCGTCGGGCGCCTCGCCACCGCGACGAGCGGTCGCGTCACCGTCGCCGGGAACGACGTGACGACGACCCCGGGCCGGGTGCTGGCGAAGATCGTGTCGATCCTGCGCCAGGAGAACCACTTCGTCACCCGCCTGACGGTGCGCGAGCTCGTCGGCTTCGGTCGCTTCCCGCACTCGCAGGGCCGGTTGACGGCCGAGGACCACGCCAAGATCGACGAGGCCATCGCCTTCCTCGACCTGACCGACCTGTCGGGCCGCTATCTCGACCAGCTGTCCGGGGGCCAGCGACAGCGGGCCTACGTCGCGATGGTGCTCGCGCAGGACACCGACTACATCCTGCTCGACGAGCCGCTGAACAACCTCGACATGAAGCACGCCGTCGCCATGATGGGCCAGCTCCGCCGCGCCGCCGACGAGCTCGGTAAGACGATCGTGATCGTCGTGCACGACATCAACTTCGCCGCGGCCTACGCCGACCGCATCGTCGCGCTCGCCGAGGGCCGGGTGGTGCACGTCGGGACGCCGGGCGATCTCATGACCCCGACGACGCTCGAGGAGGTCTTCGGCACACCCGTGCAGGTCCGTCGTGACGGACCTTACCCCCTGGCGGTGTACTACCGATGACGGGGGACACGGTCTCGCTAGAGCTCGATGCCGTTGTCGGGGTCGTTCACGCCGACGTTGCGGCCGCGGCTCGACTCGTACGCGATGAGCCACCCCACCGACACCGCGGCGGCCAGGATCAGGCCGAGCCACACGTTCTGCCACACCAGCCCGAACAGGATGCCGAGCCCCAGCAGCAGGACGCTGCCCAGCACCCAGTAGGTGCGTCCTCGAGGCCAGCCGGTTCCCGTCTGCGTCATGCGCCCAGCCTAGGTGGAGCGCAACGACGAGCACCCACCCCGATCCGATCGGGGACGACGAACGAGGAGATGGTATGGCCCGCAGCCACGCCGCGCAGACGCGGATGAAGCCCGAGGCGAGCGAGCTGCTCACGCTGCGGGTCCTGCGGCGACGCCGCCTCTCCCCCTCCTTCGCGCGCGTGACCCTGGGTGGCGACGACCTCGCACGCTTCGTCCCACTCGGCCGCGACCAGTGGTTCCGGCTGTTCCTGCCCGTGTCCGAGGGGTCGCTCGCGCGCCTTCCCCAGCGCCTCGACACGCTCGCGTACTTCCGGTACCTCGCGATCTCCAAGACCGAGCGCCCCGTGCTGCGCAACTACAGTGTGGCCGGCTTCCGCCCGGCCGGCGCGCACGGCCCCGAGCTCGACGTCGACTTCGTGCGGCACGGGTCCGCCGCCGATGGCACCGCGGGGCCGGCCGCGACCTGGGCCGAGACGTGCGAGCCGGGCGACGCCGTCGCGATCCTCGACGAGGGTGTGCTGTTCACCCCGCCCGCGGGTTTCTCCGGTCCGCTCGCCCTCGTCGGCGACGAGACGGCGCTTCCCGCGATCGCCGGCATCCTGGCGTCCCTGCCGTCCCACGTCACCGGGACCGCCCTCGTCGAGGTGCCCGATCCGGGCGATGTTCGTGACCTCGTCGCCCCCGCCGGGATGGAGATGCGGTGGGTCGTCCGGGTCGACCCCCGCGCCACACCGGGGCACGCCGTGCGCGACGCCGCCCTCTCGTCGGGCGACGGGTCGGCGCCTGCCTTCGCGTGGGTCGCGGGCGAGCAGTCGCTCGTCGCAGCGATGCGCCGGCACTGGGTGCGCGTCGGCGTCGACAAGCGCGCGATCTCGTTCACCGGATACTGGCGCGCTCCGCGCTCGCACTGATCCGTCGGTCGGGACGGATCACCGGTCGCGGTGGTCTTCGGGGTGCAGCCGCGGACCACGTCGCGGCTCGAGCGCGGACCCGGCGTAGATGAGCCGGATGACGCGCTGCCGGTGCCCCGCGAAGGGCTCGAGCAACTCGAGCATGCCGTCGTCGTCGGTGCGGTGACCGGTCAGGGCGAAACCCACCTGGTGGGCGAGGTGGTAGTCGCCCACGCTCACGGCATCCGGATCGCCGAAGGCGCGGATGCGCGTCTCAGCGCTCGTCCAGATGCCCACCCCCCGGAGGCTGATGAACACGCGATCACGTGCCTCGCCGTCGAGCGCCGCGCTCGCCGCGCGCACCACCGACTCACCCCGACGCGCGGTCTCGACGATCGTGCGCGACTGCGGGGGCTCGAGGCCCGCGCGGTGCCACGCCCACGAGGGAACGTGGCGCCACCCGTCGATGTCGGGCGGAGCGAACATCGGCCGCGGCGTGGGTCCGGGGGCGCGCTCGCCGTACCAGGTCACGATGCTGCGCCAGGCCGAGAAGGCCTGCATGCTCGTGACCTTCTGCTCCATGATCGCGCTGATCAGCGCATCGAAGACGAGGTCGGTGCGCCCGATCCTGAGGTCGGGGTGACGTCGATGCCACTCGGCGACGGACGCGTGCCGCGACGCGTCGAAGCCCTCGGGCTCGTCGAGTTTGCCGCACAGCGCGGGAACCTGGTCGAGCGCCCACTCGGCGCCCGGCCCCCACGCCGCCGCGCGCACCGCGCCTCCGACGCTCTGGCGCAGGGCGATCGTGGCGACGCCTCGCGGTGTGCGGCTGACGCGCCACACGACCCCGCCCTCGCGCAGCGGCCGTGTGGAGAAGTAGGTGGGGTCGTTTCGGCCGTGGCGCTGGGCCGCCACCGCGCGGCCGACGTCGACCGGCTGGACCGGCCGGTACTCGCTCTCGAGGGGGCGTTCGACGGGGACCGGCAGCTCACGCGGCGCGTGCCGCGTCTTCACCCCGGTCGATCTCATGCCGACACCCTACGTCGCGCCGCCGACATCGCGGCATCCGCGGACCCGGAGATGCCGCGCGCGGCGCCGCGACCTCAGAAGCGGTCGGGCGAGGGCGTGCCGTGGCCGTAACGGATCGAGACGTCGGCGTGCCGGTCGAAGCGGTAGCCGACGCCGCGGACCGTGCGCACGATGTCTTCGTAGATGCCGAGCTTGGCGCGCAGGCGACGAACGTGCACGTCGATCGTGCGCTCGCCCGGAGCGTCATCGTCGGTCGAGCCCTCCCACAGGGAGCCCACGAGCTCGGTGCGCTCGATCGTGCGTCCCTCGCGCAGCACGAGGTACTGCAGCAACTCGAACTCCTTGAACGTGAAGGCTGCGGACTCGCCGTCGATCAGCACGCGCTTGCGGGAGATGTCGACGACCACGCCACGGGGGGCACGGTCCTCGTCGACGGGCTCGTCTTTCGTGCGGGCGACCGCGGACGGCTCGTGCAGGGCGAGACGGACGACGTCGACGTCGCGGCCTCCCGCGCCGGCGGGGGCGAGCGCGACGGTGGCGTAGGTCTCGGCGGCGGGGGCGAGCTCGCCCAGCGTGCGGCGGAGGGCCTCGACCAGCGTGCCGAGGCTCACCCCGGCGGCCGCGGCCTTGGCCTCGTCGATGCCGACGTAGAGGGCGAACCCGCGGGGGGAGGTGCCGGCGGGCAGAGCAGCGCGGGTCGCCGGCGCGGCGGGAGCGGCTGCGGCGGGAGCGGCTGCCGAGGGGGCGGCGGTGGGAGCGGCGACAGGGCGAGCGGCGGAGGGGCGGTCGAGAACAGCGGAGATCGACATGAGGATGAAGTCCTTGGGTGTGTGAACCCGGGCGTCGTCACGAGGCGGGGTTCGACGGGAGGTGAGGGCCGAGAGGCCGGTGCGCGGTGTCCACATGCGCGTGATCGACGCGCGACGCAGACGACCGGGCGACGATGTCGGCGTTCAGAAGCGCGAGATCGTCGGAGCGAGGGTCGCTGTTAGCGGCACATTCGACAACACATGACAACGCGGCCGGGCATCATCATGCCGGCAGTCCTGTTCGCCTCCCGGGCGGACAGAGAACGCGCGTTGACAGTCATGGGAGGATTATGGCGCACCTCACCCGGTCACGTCAAATCACGACGGATGCCGATTGCTCGGGCATTCTGCGCAGTCCGGCACGCGAGGGCGCGAGAAGACCGTGCACTCTGCGCAAGCGGAGCCGACCCACCGACGCGGGCGTAGCCTCTCCGTCATGGCCGACCTGCACTTCGCCGATGACAAGACCGCGTCACGTTTCACCCTGCATCAGGGGGATGACCTGGTCTCGGTGCTGGATTACCGAGACGACGGGCGCACGGTCGCCCTCACGCGCGCATTCACCATTCCCACGTTCCGCGGGCACGGGTACGCCGCCGTGATCACCGAACGCGCCGTCGATGCGATCGCGGCCGCGGGAGACAGGAAGATCTCGCCCGTGTGCTGGTACGTGGGGGAGTGGTTCGAGGCGCACCCCGAGCGGGCCGACCTCCTCGCTTCACGCTCCTGACGTCGTCCTAAGCAGCGGGCACGCGGCCGTCAACCCCTGCCTCGCGTGGCGGCGGTCCGACGATGCTGGACCCGTCGAAAGGGGAAGTCATGACCGACGACCGCGACCTGCCCGAGGGCGTCATCGACGCCGACCCGCCCGGAGGGTGGGAGAGTGGCGCCGTCGCCGACGGCGAGACGGCCGAGCAGAACGAGTACGCCAAGGGGTCGCCGCGCCTGAACGACGCGGAACCCTCGGATCCCATCGAGGGCGATGCCGCGAGCAAGGGCATCGACCCCGATATGAGCACGGAGGACTGACATGTCGGACGAGACCCGGGCCCCCCAGCCGTCCGCGGCACCAGACGGCGGGGCCGCACCCGCTGATTCGGTCGGCGGCGCGGTGCACGACGAGAGCAAGCGTCCGACGCGCGACGGCGAGCAGTCGGAACCCGCGATGGACCTGCACGCCACCGACGACGAGGCCCGCATCGCGGGCGTGGTCGCTCAGACCCGGGCCGACGTGGGGGGAAAGAGCGAGGAGCGCGTCGCCGACGTCCTCCGCCAGCGCTTCGCCGACATCGGCCTCGATCTCGGCGACGACCGCATCCGCGCCCTCGCCGCCGAGGTGAACGGCTCCTGACACCCGCTGACGATGCCCCGCCCGGTCCGCCGGGCAGGGCATCGTCGTTCGGCGGCAACCGAGACGCGCGCGATCGCGGCTCGGGGCGTTTGCTGCGAGCCGATGTCGGAGGCCCGACGTACCGTGTCTGCATGCGGATCCTGCACACCTCCGACTGGCACATCGGGCGTTCGTTCCACGGGCACTCCACCCTCGACGCGCTCGACGGCGTGCTCGAGGTCCTGGTCGCGCAGGTGAGGCAGCACGCGGTCGACCTCGTCGTCGTCGCGGGCGACGTGTTCGACTCGGCCACCCCCTCCGCGGCCTGCTACCCGCTGCTCTCGCGCACGCTCGCCGCCCTCGCCGACACGGGCGCGCGGGTCGTCGTCACCAGCGGCAACCACGATTCGGCCGCACGGCTCGGGTTCCAGTCCTCGCTCCTGCGCGCCGAGGTCACGGTGATCACCGACCCGTCGTCGGTCGGTACACCGCTCACGCTCCACGACGAGCACGGTCCCGTCCACGTCTACGGCATCCCCTATCTCGAGCCCGCGATCGTGCGGCACGCCTGGGAAGGCATCGAGCTGCGCAGCCAGGCGCAGACGATGGGTCACGCGCTCGATCTCGTCCGGGCCGACCTCGCCGAGCGGGGCGGGCGCGCCATCGTGGCGGCGCACTGCTTCGCCGCCGGGGTCGAGGCGACGCCGGGCGTCGAGCGCGAGATCCGCCAGGGCGGCCTCGACGTCGTGCCCCTCTCGGCGTTCGACGGGCCCGACTACGTCGCTCTCGGACACATCCACGGTCGTCAGCAGCTGTCCGACCGCGTGCGCTACGCCGGCGCCCCCCTGCACTACAGCTTCGGTGAGGCGGGGAAGCCGCGCGGGTCGTGGCTGGTCGAGCTCGACGCCCGGGGCCTCTCGACGGTCGACTGGCTCGAGCTTCCCGTGCCGCGCCCGCTGGTGACGCTCCGCGCTCCACTCGACGACCTGCTCACCGATGCGGCCTTCGATGGACACGACGAGCACTGGGTCCGTGCCGAGTACACCGACGCGACCCCTCAGCCCGACCCGATGCGTCGCCTGCAGGAGCGGTTCCCCTGGTGTGCCACGGTCGTCCACGCCCCGGCGCAGACGCGCGCCGACGACGGGGCCGGGTACGCCGGCCGGGTCCGTGCGGCGCGCGACGACGCCGAGATCATCGACGCCTTCCTCTCCCACGTCCGTGAAGGCGAGGGCGCTTCGCCCGCGGAACGCGAGCTGATCCGCGAGGTGCTCGACGCCCGCGCCCTGACGGAGGCCCGCTCGTGAAGCTGCACCGTCTCGAGCTCGAGGGCTTCGGTCCTTTCCTCGACGAGCAGGTGGTCGACTTCGACGCGTTCGCCGCCGACGGGATCTTTCTCATCACCGGTCGTACCGGAGCCGGCAAATCGAGCGTGCTCGACGGCGTCTGCTACGCGCTCTACGGGGGCGTGCCCCGGTACGACGGCGCCGAGCGGCGTCTGCGCAGCGACCACTGCGCTCCCGAAGACCCCACGCGCGTGACCCTCGAGTTCAGCGCCGAGGGCGAACGCTGGCGCGTGACCCGCTCGCCCGAGTTCGAGCGGCCCAAACGCCGCGGCGGTGGAACGACGAAAGAACCGCATCGCGCGCTGCTCGAGGTGCGCACCCCCGCAGGCTGGGAGGGGGTCGCCGCACGTCCGGTCGATGTGGCCACCCGGCTCGACGAGATCCTCGGCCTGAGTCAGCAGCAGTTCCTGCAGGTCATCCTGCTCGCGCAGAACCGCTTCGCGCGGTTCCTGCTCGCGAAGAACGACGAGCGGCTCACCCTGCTGCGCACCCTGTTCGGAACGCGATCGTTCGAGCAGTACGCCGCGCAGCTCGACGACCGCCGCAAGCGCGCCCAGGAGCGTCTCGCCGCCGAGGGCGTCGAGGTGGCGACCCTGCTCGACGAGGCCGAGCGTCTCGCCGCCGAACTCGAGTCCGCCCCCTCCGTGACGTCGTCTTCGAATGACGGCGGGCCGGATGCCGTGGCGGCCGGTGCGGCGACGACCGCGGGGCACGACGTTCGGGCGATCGCCGCCGCGGGGGCGGAGACGCGCGACGAGGTGGCGAGCGCCGCCGTGAACGCGCGCTCCGAGGCCGCGGCGGATTCGGGGGGCCCGGCACCCGCCCCCGCGACGGTGAGCGATCGCGTCGCGCGTGTCGTGCGAGCCGTCGAGCGTGCCGACTACCGCGTCGACTCGCGCGCCCGTGAGCGCGACGCCGCCGATGCGCTGCTCGACGGTGCCCTCGCGGCCGAGAGGGACGCGCGAACCCTCCACGACCGGCAGCTCGACCGCGCGCGGGTGCGTGCACAGCTGGCCGCGCTCGAGGCCGACGGTGATCGCATCGCGGCGGTCCGCGCCGAAGCGGCGGCGGCCGCCGCCGCCGAGACGCTCCGGCCGGCACTCGAGGCGGAGCGCCGCGCCGGAGCGGACCTCGCGGCCGCCGCGGCGCGGGAGAACGGCGCCGTCGAGGCGGCACGCGAGATCGGAGAGGAGCCGACCGGCGATCCCGGGGCGCTCGGCCGCCGCGACGACGAGCTGACCGCCGAGATCGCCCGTGGCGAGGTGGCGCTCGCCGCCGAGGCTGCGCTGGAGGCGGCCGACACCGACGAACAGAAGGCGAACGCGCGTATCGCGGCTCTCCAGAGCGAGTGCGACACGCTCGTCGAAGGGCGCGCCGAGCTGCCCGAGCTCCTGCAGACGCTCGAGACACGTGCGAGCGCGCTCGCCGGAGCCGCGACGCGACGCGAGGCCGCGCAGGCGCGCCGCGAAGAGACGCGGTCTCGCCTCGATGCGGCGCGGCAGGCCGAGCGACTGCTCGATCGGCGCGAGCGAGCCGACATGGCGGCCCTGCTGCGCGGCGAAGACATGCGCAACGCCACCGACGCGTGGACGAGCCTCCTTCGTCGCCGACTGGCCGGGGCCGCGGCAGAGCTCGCGCACGACCTGGAGGACGGTCAGCCGTGCGCGGTCTGCGGTTCGACGGAGCATCCTCGGCCCGCGGTGGGCGAGAACACTCCGGTCAGCGAGGAGCAGATCGCTTCGGCGGAAGAGCGCAAGGACGCCGCGGTCGAGCAGGATCGCCTCGCCTCCGATGCCGCGCGGATCGCGCGCGACGAATACGCCCTCGCCTCGGCCCGTGCAGGCGGCGAGAGCGTCGAGACCCTCGTGGGCCGCCTGACGGACGCCGAGGAGGCGCTCGCCTCCGCCCGGGCCGACGAAGCCGAGTACGAGAGCGTTCAAATCGAGCGGACCCGAGTAACCGAGCTCGACGCGGCGATCGCCGCCCGCATCGAGAGCGTGACCGCCGATCTCGCCGCTCGTCGTCAGGACGCGGCTCTCGCGAGGCAGCACGCGGCGAGCCTGCGTGACGACGTCGCCGCCGCCCGCGGTGCGTTCCCGTCCGTCGCGGCGCGCCAGGCCGATCTTGCGGCCCGGCGGGACGCGGTCCGCGCGCTGGTGCGGGCTCGCCACGACCTCGCCCTCGCCGCGGAGGCGCATCGCGACGCGGCGACCTCCCTCGACGGTCTCGTCGCCGACAGCCCGTTCGACTCGCCGACCGCCGCGGTCGCGGCGCTTCTCCCCGCGTCCGATCGCCGGCGTCTCGACACCTCCGTCGCCGAGCACGAGGCAGCACTCTCCTCCGCCCGGCAGCGGTTGCTCGAGCTCGAGCTGCTCCTCGTCGACTCCGGCGACGAGCCGCTCGACCTCGCCCCCTTCGCCGCCGCGGTCGCGGGAGCCCGCGAGAGCGTCCAGGCGGCGGCCGCTGCACACGCCGCGGCCCGCGCCCTCGCCGACCGCCTGCGGGGCCTCGCCCACCGCGTGGACGAAGCCCACGCGGCCGCGGCGACGCTGGCCGACGAGTACGCCGTCATCGCCCGCCTCGCCGATACGCTCGCCGGTCGTGCGCCCAACACCCGCCGGATGACGCTCGAGACCTTCGTGCTCGCCGCCGAGCTCGAGGAGATCGTGGCCGCGGCCAACCTCCGCCTCGAGCAGATGTCGTCGGGGCGCTATCGCCTCCAGCACACCGACGCCCTCGCGGCGCGAGGGGCGGCCAGTGGTCTCGGACTCGAGGTCATGGATGCCTTCACCGGCCAGTGCCGGCCACCGCACTCGCTCTCGGGCGGCGAGACGTTCCTGACCTCTCTCGCCCTGGCGCTCGGGCTCGCCGAGGTGGTCACGGCGCGAGCGGGCGGCCTCCGGCTCGACACGCTGTTCATCGACGAGGGCTTCGGCTCCCTCGACGACGACACGCTCGACCTCGCGATGCGCACGCTCGACGAGCTCCGCCAGGGCGGACGCACCGTGGGCGTCATCAGCCATGTCGCCTCGATGAAGGATCAGCTGCCGGCGCAGTTGCGCGTCGTCGCGACGCCGCGTGGGCCGAGCGTCATCTCCCAGGATGCCGCTCTGCAGCCCGTCTGATCCGCGCCGACGTCGGCCCGGCACCACCCGACCGGGCGCAGCGCCACCCGGGCGCAGCGCCGCCCGGACGCAGCCCGGCCCCGACGCAGCGCGGGTGCCGGCCCGGCACCGCGCGGTCCCGGGCGCCTAGGCTGGAGTCATGCGCAAGAGCACCCTCTGGACCGTCCTCGGTGTCATCGCCGCCGTCGTCATCGCGTGGGTGATCGTGAACGTCGTCTTCTCGCTCATCGCCTTCGTGTTCCGCCTCATCGTGGTCGCGGTCGTCGCCCTGATCGTGTTCCTCGTGCTGCGTGCCGTCTTCGCTCGCCGCGACGTCGACTGACACGACCGCCGGGCGCAAGCCCGTCCGCGGTGTCGGTGCCCGGGAGTACCGTCGGTCACGATGTCTGATCCCGCGCCCCCGTCGAACGCCGCTCATCCCCCCACTCGCGACATCGTGCTGTCGTCGAAGCACCGTTGGCGCGCCTACTGGGTCGCCGTCTCCGTCGCCGCGCTGACCATCCTCGACCTCACGAAGGTCAACGTCGCGCTGCCCTCGATCGAGGCGGCCCTGAACGCGGGACCGACCGAGCTGCAGCTCGTCGTGTCGGGGTACATCCTGACGTTCGGTCTCGTCCTGGTCCCCGCGGGGCGACTCGGTGACCTCCGGTCGCGGCGCGTGCTGTTCCTGGTCGGACTCTCCCTGTTCCTCGTCACGAGCCTCGCGTGCGCGCTCGCGCCCAACACCACTGTGCTGCTGACCGCGCGCCTCTTGCAGGGGGTGGCCGCCGGCATCCAGATGCCCCAGGTGCTCGGCCTCGTCCAGCAGCTGTTCCAGGGCAAGGAGCGCGGCCGCGCGTTCGGGCTCTTCGGGGCGACCATCGGCATCGCCACCGCGTTCGGCCCGACTCTGGGCGGTCTGCTCATCGCTCTCGGCGGTGACACCGACGGGTGGCGACTGATCTTCTGGATCAACATCCCCCTCGTCGCGATCGTCATCGCCCTGGCCGCCTGGCTGCTGCCCGACACCCGCACGAAGTCGCGCCGCAAGCTCGACCTCGACCCGGTCGGCGTGCTGCTGTTCGCCCTGACCATCCTCGCGCTCATGTGGCCGTTCCTGTTCACCACCGGGTCGCCCACCGATGATCCCCGGCGCTGGTGGCTGCTCGTGGCATCCGTGGTCTTCGCCGCGATCTTCGTGTTCTGGGAGCGCCGCTACGCCGATCGCGGCCGCATGCCGCTCATGCCGTTCGCGATCTTCGCGCTGTCGTCGTACCGCAACGGCGTCCTCATCTCCACCGCCTACTTCTCCGCCATCCCGGCCATGTTCCTACTGGGCACGCTGTTCCTCCAGGGCGGCCTCGGGCTCGAGCCGGTGTTCGCCGGAATGGTCACGATCGGTTTCGCCGTCGCGTCCGCCGGCAGCTCGTGGGTCGGCGGCAATCTCGTGACCCGCCTCGGCCGCCCCCTCGTGGTCTGGGGGATCGTGGGCATGATCGCGACGGCGGGGGCCCTCGTCCTCGTGGCGCTGTTCACCGCGCCGGAATGGACGCCGTGGGCGATGGCCGGCGTCATGGTCCTGGGCGGGTTCGCGGGCGGCCTCGTCATCTCGCCGAACCAGACGCTCACCCTCGCCGACATCCCCGTGGCGAGCGGTGGCGTGGCGGGGTCGGTCGGCCAGCTCGGGCAGCGTATCGGAACGGCCGTGGGAACCGCGATCGCCCTGGCGCTCTTCTACGCCACGGTCTATCGCGAGCAGGGCGAGGTCGCCACGACGGTGGTGTACCACGACGCCTACGCGTCGGGCATGATCACCGTCGGCATCTTCCTCGGCCTCGCGCTCATCGTCGGTGTGGCCGATCTCGCCGGACGCGCGCGTTCCGGATCGCAGACGCCCTAACCCCGCCGGCGACCGGGAGTGTCGAGCGCGCGACGCTGCATCGCTCTCCCCGGGGGCGCGGCGGGGCATCCCGCGCGACGATTCATGCTGCTGCGCTCGGCGGCCGACCGCGACCCGGTGCCTCTACCCGGTTGCGCGCGTGGCCGCGCGACATCCGTTCGGCATCACGTTGCGACGTTCGGCTCAGACCCCGTAGCGCCGGCGGATCTCGGCCCGCAGTTCGTGACTGCAGCGTTCGACCACCACGTCCCACAGCTCGGTCGCGCCGTCCTGCGCGCGGTCGGAGACGGCGCGGAGGATGCGGATCGGAACATCGAACTGCTGAGCCACCCAGATGAGGGCGTACGACTCCATGTCGACGAGCCCGGCGCCGAGGCCGCGGATCAGGCCGACCGTCTCGGCATCGTCCACGAAGTGGTCGCCGGTGGCGATGATGAGACCCTCGACGCCCGTCTCGACGCGCGTGGGGAGGTCGACATGCTCGCCGAAGGTGCCGTCCAGGCCCTTCACATCGTGCTGGATCGCTCCGGCGATGTCGTAGATGCCCCCCTCGATGGCATCGTCGATCGCGCCGGCCGTGCCGACGACGACGATCTCGTCGTACTCGCCCTCGCTGAGCGCCCGCGTGAGTGCGTATGCCGCCGGGATCTTGCCGACGCCGGTGAGCAGGCGCTGGAAACCGGGGATGTCGTCCTCGAAGGCGACGAGTTCGGACGCGTGGGCGGCGACGAGAAGCTTCACCCTCCCATTCTGCCGTCTCGGCCCCCCCCGATCACGCCCCCACCCGGGCGAGCGCCACCGCCCCGCCCCGCGCCGCCGCGCCCGGTCCGGGTGCCGGGGAAACCCCGGACCGGGAGGTCCGGCTCAGCCCTGCGCGGCCTCCGAGGCCCGCGTCAGGCGCGCGACCTCGTCGGCGGAGAGCTCGAGCGTCGCGCTCGCGAGCAGGTCGCCGACCTGTTCGACCTTCGACGCGCTCGCGATGGGGGCGGCCACCGTCGGCTGCGCACGCAGCCACGCGAGGGCCGTCGTGGCGATCGAGGCTCCGTGCGCCTGACCGATCTCCTCGAGCACGTCGATCAACGCGACGCCGGCGGGCGTCGCGAGCTTCGCGGCTCCCTCGGCGCGCGGGGAGTCGCCCGTGGCATCCGGGGTCCGGTACTTGCCGGTGAGGAAGCCGCTCGCCAGGGCGTAGTAGGGCACGAGTGACATGCCGTACTGCTCGGCGACGGGGACGATGTCGCGCTCGACGTCGGTGCGGTGGACGAGGTTGTAGTGCGGCTGGATCGCGACGGGGAGATCGGCGCCCGCGGCCTCGGCGAGAGAGATCCACTCGCGGATGCGGGCGCCCGTGTAGTTCGAGACCGCGACGTAGCGGACGAGACCATCGGTCACGAGATCGGCGAACCCCGCGACCGTCTCTTCGAGCGGGGTGTCGGCGTCGTCGAAGTGGGCGTAGTACAGGTCGATCGTGTCGACGCCGAGGCGCTTCAGCGACGCCTCCGCGGCGGCCCGGATGTTCTTCGCGCGGAGCCCGCGGAAGTCGGGGTGCTGACTGACCTTCGTGGCCACGACGACGTTCTCGGGCTTGCGCGAGGCGAGCCACTCGCCGATGAGGGTCTCGCTCTCGCCGCCCGAGTTGCCGGGCACCCACGCGCTGTACGCATCGGCGGTGTCGATGAAGTTGCCCCCGCCGTGGTGGAAGGTGTCGAGAACGGCGAACGAGGTGTCGCGGTAGGCGGTCCAGCCGAACACGTTCCCGCCGAGCGAGAGGGGGAGGATGTCGAGGTCGCTGCGTCCGATGCGCGTCATGAGGGCCTTCCTGTCGTGGTTCCGGGTGACCCCAGGGTCAACCACGCCTCATCGCGGACATTCCCGCGACGCGCCCGTCGGTCAGGAACCGGACAGGATGCCGACGAGCCCGCTGATGAGGAACCACAGGCCGATCCCGGCACCGGCGATCCAGATGACCACCGTTCCGGCCGGGTACTTCTTCTTGCCGTCGGGCCGCTCCCCGCCCGGGCCCTCGGGAACGGTCACGAGCGCACCATGGTGACGATCGAGGTGACGAGCACGGCCAGACCTCCGACGGCGGCGATGGCGGCGATGATGGGGCCACCGCCCGACAGGAACGCGACGACGCCCAGCGTCAGGAAGAGGACGCCGAGCACGATGCCGACCACCTGATACACCCGGTAGCGCGTTGCGCCATCCCGGACTTCCTGTTCGCTCACGTCGACCCCCTGCGCTCCAGGCTACCGAAAAGCTGGGTGTCTCCTGAGACAGCGGGCGCACGATCCGATCTCGATCCGGGCACGGTTCCCGCGGCGTAGCGTGGGCGCATGGCACGCCCCGTTCCCGATCCCGTCCGCCCCGGTCAGGAGTCCGTGTGGCAGTACCCGCGCCCTCCGCGCGTGGAGCGGGTGCGCACGCGCGCGCAGATCGACTTCGGCGGCACCCGCATCGTCGACACCGACGACGTCGTTCGCGTGCTCGAGACGAGCCACCCGCCCGTCTACTACCTCCCGATCGCGGCCTTCGGCGACGCACTGACCCCCGGGGAGGGAGCGTCGTTCTGCGAGTTCAAGGGGAGTGCGCGCTACTTCGACGTGCACGGTGGGGATGGGGTGGTGGCCCCGCGCGCCGCGTGGAGCTATCCCCGTCCGATGCCGGGCTATGAGGTGCTCGCCGACCGCGTCGCGGTGTACGCCGGTCCGATGGATCGCGTGGTGCTCGCCGGTGAGACCGTTCGGCCGCAGCCGGGCGGCTTCTACGGCGGCTGGGTCACGAGCGACCTCGCCGGTCCGTTCAAGGGCGTGCCGGGCTCGATGGGCTGGTGAGCGGCGCCACCTCAGCGGGGGAAGGCCTCCGGTACCGCGGCGTGCAGCTCGGCCAGCCAGACGCGCGCGTTCCCGTCGGACGGGGCGCGCCAATCGCCCCGCGGCGACAACGATCCCGCCGGTGACACCTTCGGGCCGTTGGGGATGGCCGAGCGCTTGAACTGCGCGAAACCGAAGAAGCGTTGCAGGAACACCTCGAGCCACTTCGCCACGGTGAGGAGGTCGTACGACGGGCGCTCGCCCTCGGGGTAGCCCGCCGGCCACGTCCCGGCATCCGGATCTGCCCAGGCGTGCGCGGCGAGGAAGGCGATCTTCGACGGCCGGAAACCGAAGCGGAGCACGTGATACAGCGTGAAGTCGTGCAGGTTGTACGGCCCGATGCGGTCTTCGGTCGACTGCATGCGTCCGTCTTGACCGGCGGGAACCAGCTCGGGACTGATCTCGGTGTCGAGGACGTCCTGCAGCACCTCGACGGTGTCGGGGCTGAGCTCGCCCGACGAGATGACCCACCGGATGACGTGTTGGATGAGCGTCTTGGGGACCCCGGGATTCACCGAGTAGTGGCTCATCTGGTCGCCCACGCCGTAGGTCGACCAGCCGAGCGCGATCTCGGACAGGTCGCCCGTGCCGACGACGATGCCGCCGTTCTGGTTGGCGAGGCGGAAGAGGTAGTCGGTGCGCAGGCCCGCCTGGACGTTCTCGAACGTCACGTCGTGCACCGGCTCGCCCGACGCGAAGGGGTGGCCCATGCGAGAGAGCATCTCGGATGCCGCGGGGCGGATGTCGATCTCCTGGATCGAGGCTCCGACCGCTTCGGCCAACGCGATCGCGTTGCGCTTGGTCTTCTCGCTCGTGGCGAACCCGGGGAGCGTGTAGGTGAGGATGTCGCTGCGCGGCCGCCCCATGCGGTCCATCGCGCGGGCGATGACGAGCAGCGCGTGGGTGGAGTCGAGTCCGCCGCTCACCCCGAGCACCGGCTTCGGGCCTCCGATGGCCTGCAGCCTCTGCACGAGGCCCGAGACCTGGATGTTGAACGCCTCGTAGCAGTCCTGCGCCAGACGGGCCGGATCGTCGGGGACGAACGGGAAGCGGTCGAGCACACGCCGCAGGCCGAGGTCGCGCGCGGGCGGGGCCAGCTCGAACGACACGGTGCGGAAGACGGGCGCCGTCGTGCGGCGGTTGTCGTCGAACGTGCCCTGGCGAATGCGGTCCTGACGCAGGCGATCCAGATCGACGTCGGCGACGCTGCGCCGCGGGCCGTCGGGGAAGCGCTCGGTCGTGGCGAGCAACTGCCCGCCCTCGTAGATCATGGTCTGGCCGTCCCACGAGACGTCGTTGGTCGACTCGCCCTGCCCGGCGGCGGCGTACACGTACGCGGCGAGACACCGCAACGACTGCGACTGCGACAGCAGGGTGCGGTCGTCGGCGCGTCCGATCGTGATCGGGCTCCCGGAGAGGTTCGCGAGCACCGTCGCCCCCGCCAGCGCGGCCCCCGACGACGGCGGGATCGGAACCCATACGTCTTCGCAGACCTCGGCGTGGAGAGTGAGGCCCGGGACGTCGACGGCGTCGAACAGCAGATCGGGGCCGAACGGCACCGTCTCACCGCCGATGCGGATGTGCTGCCCCGACTGGTCGTCGCCGCGGGCGTACCACCGGTGCTCGTAGAACTCGCGGTACGTCGGCAGGTAGGCCTTGGGGGCGACGCCGAGGATCCGGCCGCGGTGGATCACCACCGCGCAGTTGTAGAGACGGTTGCCGTGGCGGAGGGGCGCGCCCACCAGCAGCACCGGGAGGAGATCCGCGGATGCCGAGACCAGGCGCGCGAGCGCCGTCTCGACCGCGTCGAGCAACGGATCCTGCATGACGAGGTCGTCGATGGCGTAACCCGTGAGGCAGAGCTCGGGGAACACGGCGATCGCGACGCCCTCGGCATCGCAGGCGCGCGCCGAGTCGAGCACCGCGGCGGCGTTGGACGCCGGATCGGCGATCGCCACGGGGATGGTGCAGGCCGCCACGCGCGCGAACCCGTGCCGGTAGACGCTCTCGAACGGCAGGTCGGTGATCACCCCTCCAGTGTGGCAGACGGCGCTTTCGCGGCGACCGCCCGGCCGACCGCGGGGCCGACCGCGGGGCCGACCGGTTACGAGGTCGCGTGCCAGGCGCGGTGGGCAGCCTCGATCGCGGCGCCCGGATCGGTGCCGCGGGTCTCCGCGAGTCGCACAAGGGCGTCCGACACCGCCTCGAGCGAGGCGGCGCGACCGACGTGGTTCACCCGGATGATCGCGTCGCGCAGAGCACCGTTCCCGGGGGAGAGGACGCCGCCCCACGGGACGTCCGACGGCTCAGCCGTCGTCGGCGTGCGCAGCGCCGTGACCACGGGCGCGGCCCCGCGCGGGGCGGCCGTCTGCCACGGGGCGATCCCCAGGGCGTGCGCTCCCGCGAGCGTCGCGGCGGCGGCGCGACGGTGGCGGAGGTTCACGGCATCCAGTCCCTCGTCGAGCACGCGCTCGAGGGCCTGGACGAGCGCGCGGGACTCCAGCCACGAGGGCAGTCCCGGAATCGCGGTCCGGTCGGTCCGCAGCCACCCGTCGCGCCAATCGGTCAGGGAGAGGGACGATCCGCGCGGAGCCGAGGGGGTCCGGTCGATGAGGCGCCAGGCCGCGTCGGACACTGACACCAGGCTCACCCCGGCGGGACCGGCGAGCGCTTTCTGGCCGCCGATCACCGCGATGTCGACGCCCCACGCGTCGACGGGCACAGGCTCCGCTCCGATCGCCGCGACGGCGTCGAGGACGGTGAGCGCTCCCGCGGCGCGCGCGAGGGCGATGATGTCCGCGGTCGGATTGCTGCCGCCGGTCGCGGCCTCGGCCTGGACCAGGGCCACGACCTCGGGCCGGTGCTGCGCGATCGCCGTGGCGACGGCATCCGCGGTGGCGACGCTGTCGAACGGGCTGACGACGTCGAGCACGTCGGCGCCCATCTCCCGCATCCATCCGCCGAAGACCGCCCCGTACGGACCGGTCACGACGTTCAGCGCCCGGCGCCCCGGGGCGGCGACGCTGCGTGCGACCGCCTCGAGCGCCAGGATGGCCTCCGCCTGGAAGGCGACCACGTCGTCGGCGGTGGACAGGATACGGCGACCGAGGTCCTCGAGGTGCGTCAGCTCCTCCGGGGTGAGCGGAGGCTGATCGAGGAGATCGAGGGGCGGGGTGCTCATGAGGATCCTCCGGGGTTCGATTCATCGCGCGCGGGATCCGCGGCGAGGGGGCCGCCCGCGTCGGGCAGACGCGGAACGGCTTCCAGCAGGGCCCGGGAGTACGGGTCGCGGGGCGCGGCGAAGAACACATCGCGCTCGGCGACCTCGACCACACGACCCCGGTGCATCACCGCGACCCGTTCGCACGTCGCGTTGACGACGGCGAGGTCGTGCGAGATGAAGAGCAGGGTCAGCCGGAGCTCGTGCTGCAGGCGGACGAGAAGCTCCACCACGCTGGCCTGGACGGAGACGTCGAGCGCGCTGGTGGGCTCGTCCGCCACGAGGACGCGGGGCTCGACGGCGAGGGCGCGGGCGAGGGCGATGCGCTGGCGCTGTCCGCCCGAGAACTGGTGCGGGTACGCGTCGAGGGCGTCCGGGTCGAGCCGCACGAGCCGGAGCAGCTCCGCGCACCGCGTCGCCACCTCGCCTCGCGGGACGAGGCGGTGCACGCGGAGCAACTCGGACAGGGTCTGGCGCACCGTCATCCGCGGGTCGAGCGAGGAGTACGGGTCCTGCGGCACGAGCTGCACCGCGCGGCGCTGCGCGGGGCTGCGCCGCGCGCCCCAGGTCTCGCCGTCGAACGCGATCGAGCCGGAGGCGAGGGGGAGGGCCCCGCACACCGCGCGCGCGAGGGTGGACTTGCCCGACCCCGACTCGCCGACGATCCCGAGCGAGCCTCCCGACGCGATCTCGAGGTCGACCCCGTCGACGGCGACCGTCGACTCCCGACGGGTGCGGTAGGTCACGACCGCGTCCGTGATGCGCACCGCGGTCATGAGCGCTCCTTCCCCTCGGGCGATACGCCGGGGGTCGCAGCCGCCGCGGAGAGCGGCGGCACCGGGAGAACGGCATCCCGGAGCGAACGGGTGTACGGATGCCGGGGCGACCGCACGACGTCGAGCGTCGGGCCGCTTTCGACCACCCGTCCCCCCGTCATGACGAGCACGCGGTCGCAGACGGCGGCGACCACCGGCAGGTCGTGGCTGACGAAGACGATGCTCAGTTCTCTCTCCCTCCGCAAGCGGCTCAGCAGGTCGAGCACCTCGCGCTGGACCGTGACGTCGAGAGCGGTGGTCGGCTCGTCGCACAGCAGGATCGCGGGGCCGCTCGCGAGCGCGAGGGCGATGACGACCCGCTGACGTTGTCCGCCCGACAGCTCGTGCGGGTAGGCCCGCAGCCGCCGCGCGGCATCCGGCAGTCGCACCTGCTCCAACAGCTCGAGCGCGTGCGCTCGCGCCGCCGCGCGGCTCCCGCCCCGCGCGGCGCGACTCGCGGAGGCCACCTGCGCGCCGACGCGCGAGAGGGGGTCGAGCGCGGTCAGCGGGTCTTGGAAGACCATGCCGACCCGGCCGCCGACCTCGATCTCCCCGCCCGTGACGCGGACGCCCCGCGGCGGCAGGCCCAGGATCGCTCGCAGGGTCAGGCTCTTGCCCGATCCCGACTCGCCCACGATGCCCAGAGCCTCGCCGGGGTCGACCGCGAACGAGACGTCGTCGACGAGGAGGCGGGAGTCGGAGCGCACCTGGAGTCCGCGCACGCGGAGCGCGCCCGGCGCGACGCTCACTTCACCCTCCACGCGTCGGCGAGCCCGTCGCCCACCAGGGAGAGGGCGACGCCGGTGGAGACGACCGCGAGACCGGGGATCGCGCTGATCCACCACTTCGTCGTGACGAAGGCCTGGCCGTCGGCGATCATGGCCCCCCAGTCCGGGGTGGGCGGCTGGACGCCGAGACCCAGATAGCCCAGGGTGACCACCGCGACCATGATGAGCAGGATCTCGGTCATCAGCAGCACCACGGCCTGCGGCAGCACGTGCGGCAGCACGTGGCGCCACAGCACGCGGGCACGCCCCAGACCTCCGCCGCGGGCCGCCTCCACCCACCCGGCCCCGCGCAGCGAGCGGGTGACGCCCCGCACCACGCGGGCGTAGCCCACCCACCCGACGAGCGCGAACGCGACGTAGATGCCCGTCTCACCCGCACCGAGGGCGAACACGAGGGCGATGACGATGACGTAGAACGGGAAGGCGATCACCGTGTCGACGAGCCGGCCGACGACGGCGTCGACCCACCCGCCGACGTAGCCCGCCACCAGCCCCAGTGCCACGCCCACGACGAACGGCGTCGCCGCCGCGAGCACGGCGATGCGCAGGTCGACCTGGGCCGCGAACAGCATCCGTGAGAGGATGTCGCGCCCGAGCTGGTCGGTGCCGAACCAGTGCTCCGGGGAGGGCGGGAGAAGCCCGCCCGTCAGGTTCTGCGCGCTCGGGTCGTACGGAGCGAGGACCGGCGCGAGGATCGCCACGACGACGAGCAGGCCGCACAGAAGAGCGCCGGCGATCAGGGTGGGGGATGCCGCGGCCCGCCGCCAGAACCCGGGCGTCCTGCCGTGCACCGTCGCCGCCGGAGCGTCCGGGGTCACGGTCGCCCCCGCCCCGCTCACCACGAGCGTCCCGTCGATCCGGAGGCGCCTCGGCGCGTTCGCGGGTCGATCCAGGCGACGAGCACGTCGACGACGAGCGACACGACGACCACGAGGACCGCGCAGTACAGGGCGATGCCCTGGACCACGGGGAAGTCGCGGTTGCCGATGGCGTTGAAGAGCAGACTCCCGAGTCCGTTGATGCCGAACACCTTCTCGACCACGAGCGTGCCGCCGATCAGCGACGCGACGTACACGCTCAGCAGGGTGAGGGTGGGCAGAGCCGCGTTGCGCAGCACGTGACCGTAGGTGACCCGCCGCTCGGACAGGCCCGCCGCGGTCAGCGTCGTGACGAAGTCGGCCGACATGACCTCCAGCAGCTGCGCGCGCAGGGAACGCACCAGCGGGGGCACGAGACCGAAGGAGACCGCGACAGCGGGAAGCACGAGACTGCGCAGCGGGTCGAGCGGGGTCGTGCCGATGCCGCCCACCGGGAACCATCGAAGGGTCACGGCGAACACGATGATGAGGAGCAGTCCCACCCAGAACAACGGCATCCCGAGACCGATCGTGGGGATCACGCGGACCAGGTGATCGACGATGCCGTCGCGATGGCGCGCCGCGGTCACCGCCAGGGGGACGGCGACCAGCACGCTCACCGCCACCGCGAGGGCGACGATGCCGAGACTGACCGGCGCGCGCTCGAGGATGAGGGCGCGCGTCGAAGTGCCGTACACCAGCGAGTCGCCGGTGTCGCCGTGCGTCAGCAGGCGCACCGCGAAGTCGGCGAACTGCTGGGGGAGCGGGAGGTCGAGGCCGAGCCGGGTCCGCAGCGCCGCCACCGACTCGGGGGTGGCCCGCTCGCCGAGGATCATGCGCGCGGGATCGCCGGGGACGAGGCGCAGGAGGAAGAACACCGCGAGCACGACCCCGACGGCCACGGGGACCACCCGCGCGAGGGCGCGCGCGGCGGCGCGGAGCACGGGATACGCTCCCGTGCTCCGCACCGCCGTCGTCTCCCGCGCCGGGGCGGGGGTCATGGCATCCATCCGGCTGGTCGACTGAATGACGTCGGCCTACTTCTGGATCCAGGCGTCCTGGAAACGGACGCTCCCGTTGGGCAGCACCGTGAGATCGTGCACGGCGGACGTCGACGCCTTGACGTTGGAGGGGTAGAACAGCGGGATGTAGGGCACGTCGTTCGCGAGGATCTGCTGGATCTCGAGGTAGATGTCCTTGCGGGCGTCACCGTCGGGGGTCGTCCGTCCCTCCTCCAGGAGCGCGGTCACCCGATCGTTCGTATAGTGCGTCCAGTACGACTGACTGAAGCCCTCGGGGTCGGCCTGGAAGCTCACGAGCCCGTCCGGGTCGGGGGCGTCGCTCTGACCGCTGTTGATCATCAGGTCGAAGTCGTAGGCGAAGAAGCGCTGCCGGAACGCGGCGATGTCGATCGACTCGATCTCGACGGTGATGCCGATCTCGGCGAGCGCGGACTGGATGATCTGGGCCTCCTGGGCGCGCTGCGAGTTCCCGCTCGCGATGAGGAGGGTCGTGTCGAACCCGTCGGGGTACGCCGATGCCGCCAGGGCCGTCTTGGCCGCGTCGAGGTCGTGATCGAGCGCGTAGCCGGCATCCGCCGCGGAGTACTCGATGGTCGGGGGGATGAGAGCGTCCGCCTTCTGCGCGGTGTCGAAGGTGGTCGCCGCGGTGATCCCGTCCCGGTCGAGGGCGTGGGCGATGGCCTGGCGCACATTCACGTCGGCGAAGTGGGGATCCTGCGTGTTGAAGAAGACCTGCTCGATCTCCCACGAGCCCTGCGTCACGACGCGCGTGGCGTCGTTCGCCTGCAGGTCGGCCACGTTGGCGGGGGGAACCTCGTCGATGGCGTCGATCTGTCCGGCCTGGAGCTGCTGGAGCAGCTGCGTGTCATCCGGGATCAGCTTGTACACCAGCTCGTCGACGTACGGCTTGCCCTCCTGCCAGTAGTTCTTGTTGGCCGTGAAGGTCAGGTCGCCGGCGGGATCCCAGGCCGACACGACGAACGGGCCGGTGCCGACGGGCGCGGCGAAGAACTCCTGCTCGGTCTTGCCGCCGAAGTCCGCCGGGAAGATGCCGTTGGAGAAGCCGGACAACTCCGACAGCAGCGGCGTGTACGGGGCGCTCAGCGTGATGACCACGGTGCCCTCGGTGCCCTCGGCGATGTCGGTGATCGGCGCCTCCAGAGGCAACGGGCCCTCGACCTGACGGTGGCGCTGGAGCGAGAAGACGACGTCGGCCGGGGTGACGGCGGTTCCGTCGGAGAACGTCACGCCGTCGCGCAGCGTGAAGGTGTAGGTGAGCCCGTCATCGCTGATGGCGTAGTCGCTCGCGAGCCACGGCTCGATGGTGCCCGTGGAGTCGAACGCGACGAGGGGTTCGAAGACCTTGTCGATGGCGAAGGCGTTGTTCGCGGTGATCTCGTTGTTGAGGTCGAACGAGGTCACACTGGCCACGCGACCGAACGTGAGGGTGCCTCCGGGCTGGGGGCTGGCATCGTCGGTGGCGGGCGAGCCGGAATCGGCGGCGCACCCGCTCAGCACGAGGGCTGTGGCGAGGGCCAGCGGCGCGAGACGGCCGAGTCGGCGAAGGTGGGGACGGGACATCAGGGTGTGCTCCGATCGTGGGGGCGGGCGAGGGCGGTGAGGTGGGAAGGGAGGTCGGATCCGGGATGCCGGAACACCAGGCGCCCCTCCTGCACGACCGCGACGACGGCGTCGGGGTCTCGGAATGTCTCGGCCACCGCCGGGTCGGAGCGGAGAAGAACGGCGTCGGCTCGGGCGCCGGGAACGAGCCGACCGGCGAGGTCGAGCGGATCGCGGCCGTTCGCGGTGCGCGACGGGGCGGCCAGCAGCCGGGCCCCGGTCACGGTCGCGGCGGTCAACGCCTCGTCCGCATCGAGTCCGGCGCGGCGCAGCTCGGCGACCTCGCGCAGGTTCGTCCCGTGCTGCTCGGGCGTGGAGTAGTCGCTGCCCACGGCGATGGGCATCCCCGCGTCACGCGCCGTGCGCACCGCGGCGGGGTGCGCCCGCACCGCCTCGGCGACGCGGGGCCCGAAGGATGCGGGCAGTCGACCGGCCGCGATCATCTCCTGAACGAGCAGGTAGATGGTGAGCGTGGGCACGAGCACGGTACCGCGTTCGGTGCCGAGCGCGGCCTGCTCGGGGGTGAGGAAGATGCCGTGCTCGATGCTGGCGACGCCCGCGTCGAGCGCGTCGGTGATGGCCGGGCCGCCCCACGCGTGGACCATCACCCGGGCACCGGCCTCCGCGGCGAGTCTGGTCGCGAGCGCGAACTCCGCCGGGCTGAAGTGCGAGACGAGCTGGCTGCCCGGCGGGGTCGCGACACCGCCGGTCGCGACGAGCTTGACCCAGTCGGCGCCGGCCGCCAGGACGGACTCGACGGCCGGCCCCATTCCGCCCGCGGCGTCGACGCGGGCGCGGTCGAGCAGGTCGACGCTGAGGGCCAGGCGCGGCCCGGGCGTCCCCGCGGTCAGCGCGCGACGCGTCTCGGAGTCGGCGCCTCCCGCGTCGCGCGCGGACGTGACCCCCGCGGAGAGCATCGCGCCGAGGGTCTGCGCGGTGGAGCGCCGCTCGGCGGCGGAGCCGCGAGGGGACCGGTCGGCCGCGTCGAAGCGATCCCATGTGACGTGGGCGTGGGCATCGACGATGCCCGGGATGAGCCAGAGGCCCCGCGCGTCGATCTCCGTCTCGGCAATCTCGGAGAGGGCGTCGGCGGCGTCGACGGAGGCGACCCGTCCCTCGTGGACGACCACGTTCCGCTCGCCGCCGGAGACGCCGGGGAGCCGCGCGCCGCGGATCGCGAGGGCGGGGGGCGTGGTCACGGGCGGCTTCCGTTCGGGTGGGAGGAGTACTCGAATCCTCGTCCTCCCGGCACACGATCTCGAATCGGTGTGACGCTGCGTGTCGTCGCTGCGCCCGCCCCGCTCCGGCCGCAGCCGCCCGCGGGCGCGCCGCATCCGGGATCGGGCGCGGACGTCCTGTCCGGCCGGCGTCGATGGCACCTGTGGACGGGTCCGTCGATGTCGGTGGCCCCCGTTAGCGTGGATTCCCATGCGATACATCGAGAAGGACGCGCGGATCGTCTGGAGCGCCAGCGACCTCAAGGCGGCGGCCGAGTGCGAGTTCGCGTGGCTGCGCGCCATCGATGCGAAGATCGGCCGCATCGCGCCCGTCGACGACCCCGACGATGCGACCCTCGAGCGCGCGGCGCGCCTCGGTACCGCACACGAGCTGCGCGTGCTCGACGAGTACCGGGCGCGGTTCGGTGCGGCCGTCCGCGAAATCCCCGCGGCCCGCTCCTCCGACGCCGTCGCGCTCGCCGAGGCGGTGCGTCTCACCGACGAGGCGCTCGCCGACCCCGCGGCGGACGTGGTCTACCAGGCGGCCTTCGCCACCGACGAGTTCGTCGGGTTCGCCGACTTCCTCGTGCGCGAACCCGAGCCACGGCCCGGCGGCTCGCGTCCCTGGATCGTGCAGGACACCAAGCTCGCCCGCCGGGCGCGGGTGACCGCGCTCATGCAGCTGGCCGCCTACGTCGACCAGCTCGACCGCCTCGGCGTGCCGCGCTCCGACGAGGTGCAGCTCCTCCTCGGCGACGGCAGCACGAGCACGCACCGCGTCGACGACCTCCTGCCGGTGTTCGGCCTGCGCCGCGAACGCCTCCGCGCCCTCATCGCCGACCGCCGAGTCGGACTCGGGGCCGCGGGGCCGGTGATCGGGTGGGGCGACGCGCGCGGCGACCTCGGCGTCGTCGCGTGCGGACGATGCGCGACGTGCGAGATCGAGGTCGTCGCGCATCGCGACCTGCTTCTCGTCGCCGGCATGCGGCCCGTGCAGCGGGATCGGCTGCGGGCGGGCGGCATCCTGACGATCGACGCGCTCGCCGCAGCTCCCGAACCGCCCGCCGCGATGAGCGCCGACACGTTCGCCTCGCTACGCACCCAGGCCCGGCTCCAACTCGACAGCCCCGCCGGTGTTCCCGCCCCCGACGCGCCCGCCCACGCGGTGCCGACGTTCGAGGTGGTGGCACCGAAATCGCTCGGCGTCCTGCCCCGCCCCGACCACGGCGACCTGTTCTTCGACTTCGAGGGCGACCCGCTGTACACCGAGGGTGTCGGCGAGCACTGGGGCATCGACTACCTGTTCGGCTGGGTCGACACACGCGAGACCTACGGTGCGCTCTGGGCCCACACCTTCGACGACGAGCGCGTCGCCCTCGAGCGCTTCCTCGACATGGTGGCACTGCGCCGACAGCAGTACCCGGGCATGCGCATCTACCACTACGCGCCCTACGAGCCGACCCACCTGCTCACCATGGCCGCGCGGTACGGCGTCCGCGAGGCCGACGTCGACCGTCTCCTGCGCGACGGCGTGTTCGTCGACCTCTATCCGGTTGTTCGGCGGGCGCTGCGCGTGGGCTCGCGGTCGTACTCGATCAAGAAGCTCGAGCCGCTGTACATGGGCGACGACGTGCGCACGAGCGACGTGCAGCGCGGTGACGACTCCATCGTGAAGTATGTCGAGGCTCGCGCGCTCGCAGCCGACGGCGACGCCGAGGCCGCCCAACGCGTGCTCGACGATCTGGCCGACTACAACCGGTACGACTGCGTCTCGACCCGGCGCCTGCGTGACTGGCTGGTCGACCGCGCGCGCGAGGCGGGTGCCGTGCCCGCGCGCGGCGCCGAACCCGACGAGCAGGCGTACGAGCCGTCTCCCCGCGCCACCGCCCTGCAGCGCTGGGCGGCCGACGCCCCCGAGCCCGACGCCACGGCGCTGCGCCTCGCGGCGGCCGCCATCGACTACTACCCGCGCGAAGAGAAGACCTACTGGGCCACCCACTTCCTCCGGCTCCGCGAGCCGGTTTCGGTGTGGGAAGAGACGCGCGACGTGGTCGTCGTCGACGCGGCGCGCTCGCGGGTCGTGACCGACTGGCACATCCCCGAGTCGGGGCGCGGTTCCGAGCGTCGCCTGGTGGAGCTGAGGGGAGAACTCGCTCCCGGAACACGCCTGACCCCGGATGCCGAGCCCTTCGCCGTCTACGACCTGCCGGCGCCGTTCCCGCTCGACACCCGCCCGCGCTGGATCCACGGCGCGCGACGAGTGACGGTGCGCGAGGTGCTCGACGACGGGGCGATCGTGGAGGAGATCGCCGCGGACGGCGTGACGTGGGACGACCTCCCGCTCGCCCTCACTCCTCCCGCGCCCCCGCGCGCCGGCAACCAGCAGAAGGCGATCGACGCGTGGGCCGACGCCGTGCTGGCGTCGGCGCCGACTCTGCCGCCGGGGGCCGCCGCCGACATCCTCCGCCGGGTGCCTCCGCGCACGCGGTCCGGCGTCCTGGCCCGCGTCACCGCCGTCCCCGGTGTCGCCGCTTCCCCGGCGACCGCGCGCGGTACCGTCGCGCCCCCCGCGGCCCCGGCCGGCGGGGCGGCCTCCCCGACCGGCGTGGCCGCCGTCGACGGAGACGACGAGGTCACCGCGATCGCCCAGAGCGTCGCCGACCTCGACGACAGCTACCTCGCGGTGCAGGGCCCTCCCGGGACGGGGAAGACCTACGTGGGCTCGCACGTCATCGCCCGGCTCGTCGCCGAGCGCGGCTATCGCGTCGGCGTCGTCGCCCAGTCGCACGCGACGATCGAGCACATGCTCGAGCGGGTCATCGCGGCCGGGGTGCCGGCATCCCGTGTCGGCAAGGCCCCGAAAGACCCGGGCGCCGCACACGGCTTCACCGTGCTGCCCAAGAACGGTGTCGCCGCCTTCACGGCCGAGAACGCCGCACACGGTTTCGTCGTCGGCGGGACGGCGTGGGACTTCAGCCACGAGGCGCGTATCCCCCGGGGGAGCCTCGACCTGCTCGTGATCGACGAGGCCGGGCAGTTCTCGCTGGCGTCGACCATCGCGGTCTCGCTCGCCGCTCGACGTCTGCTGCTCCTGGGCGATCCGCAGCAGCTCCCGCAGGTGAGTCAGGGGACCCACCCGGAGCCGGTCGACACCTCGGCGCTCGGGTGGATCATCGACGGCGCGGAGGTCGTGCCCGCCGACCTGGGTTACTTCCTCGCCCGCACACGGCGGATGCACCCGGCCGTGGCCGGGCCGGTATCGCGTCTGTCGTACGAGGGCCGCCTCGCCGCGCATCCCTCGACGGCACTGCGTCGACTCGACGGCGTCGACCCGGGGGTGCATGTCGTGCCGGTACGGCACCACGGCAACGCCACGTGCTCGTCCGAGGAGGCCGCGGAGGTCGCCCGCCTCGTCGGCGAACTGGTCGGGCGCGAGTGGACTGGCGCCGAAGGGGGCGCGGGCGACACGGCGACGGTGCACGAGCCGCGCCCGCTGCGTCCTGACGACATCATCGTCATCACCCCCTACAACGCGCAGCAGGTGGCGGTGGAGGAGGCCCTGGCCATCGCGGGGTTCGCGGACGTTCCCGTGGGGACCGTCGACCGCTTCCAGGGCAAGGAGGCCGTCGTCGCGGTCCTGACGCTGGCCGCGTCATCGGGCCGCGACGCGCCGCGCGGATTGGAGTTCCTGTTGCTGCGCAACCGCATCAACGTCGCGATCTCGCGCGCGATGCAGGCTGCCTTTGTGGTCTTCTCGCCGTCGCTCCTCGACGACCTGCCGCGGACACCCGAGGGCGTCGCCCGTCTCAGCGGTTTCGCGCGCCTGGTCTCCGAGGCGGACTGACGCCCCGCGCCGCACCCCCGCCGGCGCCGCCGACGCGTCCGTTCGGGGCGCGATCCTCCGACCGGCGCGACGGGGTCCGGGTCAGGCCGTGCCGTACAGGCGGTCGCCGGCGTCGCCGAGACCGGGCACGATGTACCCCTTCTCGTTGAGACGCTCGTCGAGCGCGCCGAGCACGAGGGTCACGTCGTGCCCCTCGACCTGCTTCTCGATCGCGGCGACGCCCTCGGGGGCGCCGAGCAGGCAGATCGCGGTGACATCCTGCGCCCCGCGCGCGAACAGGAATGTGATGGCGGCGCCCAATGACCCGCCGGTGGCGAGCATCGGGTCGAGAACGAAGCACTGGCGGTCGCTGAGGTCGTCGGGCAGCCGTTCGGCGTACGTCGTGGGCTGGAAGGTCTCCTCGTCGCGGACCATGCCGAGGAAGCCGACCTCGGCGGTGGGGAGGAGCTTCACCATGCCCTCGAGCATGCCGAGACCGGCGCGCAGGATCGGGACGACGATCGGGCGCGGCTCGCTGATCTTGACGCCCTCGGTGACGGTGACCGGGGTCTGGATCTCGATCGTCTCGACGCGGACGTTGCGCGTCGCCTCGTACGCGAGCAGGGTCACGAGTTCCTCGGTGAGCTGGCGGAAGACCGGAGACGAGGTCTGCACGTCGCGCAGCACGGTCAGCTTGTGGGTGATGAGCGGGTGATCGGCGACGTGGACACGCATAGGCTCAAGGCTAGTCGCTCGACCGTGACGACTCCGCCTGAATCCCCGGAAGCCCGCGTGACCCCCACCGCCCTCGACCTCTCCGCCATGCGCCGCGCGCTGGCTCTGGCCGACGACGCCGGGGGCGAGGGCGACGTCCCCGTCGGGGCGGTCGTGATGGACGCGGCGGGGCGGGTCTGCGGCGAGGGTCGCAACCTCCGCGAGGTCACCCACGACCCGACCGCCCACGCCGAGGTGGTGGCCCTCCGGCGCGCGGCCGAGGAGCTGGGCACGTGGCACCTGGCGGGATGCACGCTCGTGGTCACCCTCGAGCCGTGTCTCATGTGCGCCGGCGCCATCCTGCAGGCGCGGGTCCCGCGCGTGGTCTTCGGAGCGTGGGATGCCAAGGCCGGCGCCGCCGGCTCCCTCTACGACGTCCTCCGGGACCGGCGCCTGCCGCACCGGGTCGAGGTGGTCGGCGGGGTCGCCGAGCGCGAGGCATCCGAACGCCTGCAGGCCTTCTTCGGCCTCCGGCGCGACGGCGACTGAACCTCGGTCAGCGGGGGAGGTGAGCGACGACCTCGGCGCCGAGCTGGTCGGCGTGATCGATGTCGCGCAGGTCGATGAGCTGGAAGTACACGCGGCTCGCCCCGAGGGTGCGCAGCCGCTCGACCTTCTCGATGACCTGCGCGGGGGTCCCGATGATGTTCGCCCCGTTGTCGAACTGCTCGCGCGTCTGCCCGGCGGCCGCCGCGCGGCGTTCGATCTCGGCGTCGTCGGCGCCCACGATCGTGGGGAGGGCCACCGAGAGCTTCAGCGTGTCGGGGTCGCGCCCGACGTCTTCGCACGCGGCGCGCACCACGGCGAACTTCTCCGCGATCACGTCCTCGGTCACGAACCCGATGTTGAACTCGGTCGCGTAGCGGGCCGCGAGGGCGGGGGTGCGTTTCGGCCCGCCGCCGCCCACGATGACCGGAACGCGATCCTGCACCGGCTTGGGCAGGGCCGGTGCCGCGTCGAGGCGGTAGTGCTGACCCTCGAACGTGAAGGTCTCGGCATCCGGTGTCGCCCACAGGCCCGTCACGATCGCGAGCTGCTCCTCGAGCAGGTCGAACCTCTTGGCGGGGAAGGGGATGCCGTACGCGGCGTGCTCTCGCTCGAACCACCCCGTCCCGAGCCCGAGTTCCGCCCGGCCACCCGACATCGCGTCGACCTGGGCCACCTGGATCGCCAGGATGCCGGGGACGCGGTACGTGACCGAGGAGACGAGCGTGCCGAGCCGGATCCGCGAGGTCTCGCGCGCGAGGCCCGCGAGCGTCGTCCACGCGTCCGTCGGGCCGGGCCGGGCGTCGCCGTCGCCCATGCGGAGGTAGTGGTCGGAGCGGAAGAAGCCGTCCAGTCCGTGCGTCTCGGCGGATCGCGCGAAGGCGAGTTGATCGTCGTAGGTGAAGCCCTGCTGGGGCTCGGTGAAGAGGCAGTATTCCACGGGGTTCTCTCCGGGTGGTCGTCAGTCGGCGGAGCGCAGGATGATCGCCTCGGTGGGAGGCGCGGGGTCGGCCGGACGGCCGACGTACCCGATGTGGGTGAGCAGGGCACGGCGGAATTGCGCGGGGCGCTCGAGGTGCGCCGCATGCCCGGCGCCCTCCACGGGAACCTCGGTGACCTCGCCGCCGGCGGCGGCATACGCGGCCAGGACGTCGCGCGTCTGCGACACCATCGGCTGCGCGGGAGCGACGTCGTCGCCCGGCCACTCCGGGATCACACCGAGCGCTCCCAGGTGGTTGAGGTCGTAGAACGAGGCGTCGGAGACGATGGCGTCCGCGGTGCCGTAGATCCAGAGGATCGGGGGCTTGTCGGCGAGGTCGACGATGCCCGAGACGTCGAAGTACTTCGGGGCCATGGTGTTGAGCACGCCCGTGGTGCCCGGCGCGAAGCCCGGCCAGTTCGGGCTCGCGACAGCATCGCCGGGGTAGTTGCCGCCCGCGGTCGAGGTCGAGAGCATCGAATCGACCCAGACGTCCTCGTTGTCGCTGGTGTACCCCGCGGCGACGTACCCCGACCGGAAGACCGACCGCGGCGAGGTCGGCGCCTCGTCTGAGGTGTCGCGGTCGGTGAGGCGCTGAACGAAGTCCGGGTTGGCCCCGCCGGCTCCGGTGCCGGCGTCGTCGTCGGTGAGTCGCGAGCCGTCGCGGCGCGTGCCGCCGAAGCCGTACGGGGAGACGGGCGACTGCAGCGCGAGCGAGAGTACCGGGTGCTCGAGCGCGTACTGCAGGACGACTCCGCCGCCCATCGACCAGCCGACGAGGTGCGCCGCCGGGATGCCGAGGACCTCGAGCGTCGCGTGGATGTCGTCGCTGAAGTCGCGGACGCCCCGCGTCGCGTCGACCGGCATGTGCTCGGTGCCCCCGAAACCGCGCAGGTCGATCGCGAGCACGCGGAGGTCGCTGGGCAGGTCTTGCATGATCTCCTGCCAGAACAGCGACGACGACACGTTCCCGTGCACGAACACCACGGTGTGCTCGGGAGCCGTGGCGGGATCGTCGCCGGCCCGCTCGAGCACGTTCACGCTGAGGCGATCGGTGTCGACGAGACGCGCGGTGATGCCGTCGAAGAGAGTCATGAAAGGTCCTCCGTGTCGCTCGCGGGTGCCCCGGTACGCCCGCGCTCCGACTCTAACGCGCGCCCCTCCGACCCGCACTGAGGGTTGCCCGGGACCCGCCTCGCGCGCTTCGTAGACTGTCGGGCATGACGGATGCCACCACCTCGCTGCCCCCGATCGCCATCCTCGGCGCCGGTTCGATGGGAGGGGCGATCCTCCGCGGACTCGTCGCCGCCGGTCTGACCGGGGGAGGCGTCACCGCGACCAACCGCTCGATCGCGAAGGCCGCCGAGCTCGCCGACCTCGAGGGGGTCACGAGCATCGCCCTCGAGGCTGCTGCCGGCGGCAACGCCGACGCGGTGGCATCCGCCCACATCGTGCTGATCGGGGTGAAGCCGGCGATGGTTCCCGCCCTCCTCGACGAGATCGCCCCGCACCTGCGCCCCGGTGCCGTGGTCGTCAGCCTGGCCGCGGGCGTCACGCTCGACACGTTCGCCGCGCACCTCGGGGATGGGGTTGCCACGCTGCGCTCGATGCCGAACACCCCCTCCCTCGTCGGAAAGGGCGTCACCGGGCTCGCCGCCGGTCCCGCGGCGTCCGCCGACGACATCGCCGTCGTGCGCGCGCTGTTCGAGACGGTGGGCGAGGTGGTCGAGGTTCCGGAAGCGCAGATCGACGCCCTGTCCACGATCTCCGGGTCCGGTCCCGCCTACGTCTTCCTGTTCGTGGAGGAGTTCACGAAAGCGGCCATGCGGATGGGCTTCGACGACGATCAGGCGCGCCTCCTCGCCGAGCAGACGTTCGTCGGGGCGGCGGCGCTGATGGCCGCGTCGGACGTCGACCCCGCCGAGCTGCGCCGGCGCGTGACGAGTCCGAAGGGGACGACCGAGCGGGCCATCGCGGTGCTCCAGGACGCGCGTCTCGACGACACCTTCGCCGCGGCCGCTGAGGCGGCGCTCGCGCGCGCGAAAGAGCTCGCGGCCGGCAACTGACGCGGCCGGGACTGCGTCACCGTGCCCCCGCGCACCTCGAGGTCGACGCCTGAGCGTCAGCGGTCGAGGGCGGCGAAGCGCTCGATGTCGGAGTTCGTCCCCGACACGATGACGAGGTCGTGGTTCGTGACGACCGTGTCGGCCTCGGCGTAGCGGAAGGGTCGCCCGGGGCTCTTCACCCCGACCACGGTGACGTTGTACTTCGTGCGGACGCCGGACTGGTTCAGACCCACCCCGCGGATGAGCTTCGGCGGGTACATCTTCGCGAGCACGAAGTCGTCGTCGAAGCGGATGAAATCAAGCATGCGGCCGCTGACGAGGTGCGCGACGCGCTCCCCGGCCTCGGCCTCCGGGTAGATGACGTGGTTCGCCCCGACGCGCGCGAGGATCTTGCCGTGCGACTGCGACACGGCCTTCGCCCAGATCTGCGGCACCTTGAGGTCGACGAGGTTCGCGGTGATGAGCACGGACGCCTCGATGAGCGACCCGACGGCCACGACGGCCACCTGGAAGTCCTGCGCCCCGATCTGGCGCAGCGCGTCGATGTTGCGGGCGTCCGCCTGCACCGCGTGGGTGACGCGCTCCGACCACTTCTGCACGAGCTCGAGGTTGCCGTCGACGGCTAGAACCTCGCGATCGAGGCGGTCGAGCTCTCCGGCGCATGCCGCGCCGAATCGACCGAGACCGATCACCAGGACCGGGGCGTCACTGCGGATGCGTTCAACCAACGATGGGCCTTTCGACGGGCAGCGCGTACAGCTGCGATCGAGACGAGGCCGCGACCGCGGCGGCGAGTGTCACAGTACCAATGCGTCCCATGAACATGGTCACGGCCAGCACGTAGACAGCGGGGTCGGGCAGTTCGGCCGTGAGGCCGGTCGACAGCCCCACGGTGGCGAAGCCGGAGATCACGTCGAACAGCACGTGTTCGATCGGCGCGTCGGTGATCCGGCTGATGGTCACCGTCGAGATCGCCACGATCGTCGCCCCCCACGCCACGACAGACAGGGCCACGCGCTGCACGTCGCTGGGGATGCGGCGACCGAACGCCTGCACCGACGGTCGTCCCTTCGCCTCCGAGAAGACCGCGAGGGCGAGCACCGCGAGGGTGGTCACCTTGATGCCTCCGGCGGTGGATGCCGAGCCCCCGCCGACGAACATGAGCATCGATCCGACGATGAGGGTCGATCCGTTCAGGTCGCCGATGTCGATGACCGAGAAGCCCCCGGACCGCGTCATCGCGGACAGGAAGAAGGCCTGGAACGTCGTGTCCCAGGCATCCATGCTCCCGAACGTCCGAGGGTTGTCGTATTCCAGCAGGAGAATGACGCCCGCCCCGGCGAAGAAGAGGATGACGGTCGTGATGATCGTGAGCTTGGCGTGGAGCGACCAGAGCCGGAACCGCCAGTAATGGCGCCACAGCGTGAAGATCACCGGGAACCCGATCGAGCCGAGGAAGACGCCCAGCATGAGCACGGTGAGCAGGAAGTAGTCCTGCGCGAAGGGGGTCAGGCCGTCGGCGTTCGGAACGAATCCGGTGTTGGTGAAGGCCATCGCCGCGTAGTAGGGCGCCTCCCACAGGGCGACGAGAGGGTCGATCCCGCCGATCACGAGCGAGGGGTAGATGAGCACGGTGAGTCCGGCCTCGATCACCAGGGTGGACAGGGCGACCGTGCGCAGCAGCTGCCCGACCTCGCCGAGGCGGACGGTCTGCCCCTCGTTGACCGGACCACCGTGGGCGCGCAGGGGGTTGCTGTCGCCCGCGGCGATGAGCTTGGCCCGCAGACCGAGTCGCTTGGAGATGACCAGGCCGAGGATCGACGCGAGCGTCAGCACGCCGAGCGCGCCGACGTTCACGCCGATGTAGGTGATCACGTGGCCCAGCGGCGACCAGTGGGTGTACATGTTCACGGTGGACAGGCCCGTCACGCAGATCGTGGAGACGGCGGTGAAGAGCGCGTCGGCGAGGGGGGTGCGCTGCCCGTCCGCCGAGGCCTGGGGCAGCGAGAACAGCGCGGTGAAGAGCAGGATCAGCGTGACGAAGACCAGGACCGCGAACCGCGCGGGGGATGCCGTCGTCAGATTCCGCAGTCGGTCCCATGCCTCGGCCGCCATGCGTCGCACGCGCACGGAGACGCGCACCTCGTTCGGCGTCGCCGCCATGCGCCGCTCCCTTCGGTGCCCGAACCCGAATCATGGTACTCGGGCGAGGGCGCGGCTAACCTAATGCCATGGCGGACATCTTCGACGTGATCGCTGACGGAACGCGTCGCGACATTCTGCAGCTTCTCCTCGACCGGACCACGGGGGGCGAGCGCGGCACGAGCGTGTCGCAGATCGTGTCGGCGCTCGGGGTGAGCCAGCCCACCGTGTCGAAGCATCTCAAGGTGCTCCGCGAGGCGCACCTCGTGACCGTCCGCGAAGAGGGGCAGCATCGCTATTACAGCCTCACCGTCGCCCCCCTCGACGAGGTCGACGACTGGCTCGTGCCGTTCTTCTCGGTGGATGCCGAGAACGAGCCCGCTCTCCCCGAATCCGCCATGCACGCCGCCGAGGTCGTGGGTCGCGCGGCGGCCTCGGTGAAGCACTCCGTGACCACGGCGTTCCGCAAGCTACCCGGCCGCTGACGCATATCTGAGTCACAGTGGGCACATAGGTTTACAGCCGTCGCACCCAGACCCTAGAGTGTCCAGCACGACAGGGTGAGTCCACCCGAGACGAAGGGTGAACGATGGCAGAGCTTCCCGACATGCGCTTCCTGACGGTCGCGGAGGTCGCGGAGCTCATGCGCGTGTCGAAGATGACGGTCTATCGCCTCGTGCACGCGGGGGAACTGCCCGCCGTCCGCTTCGGACGCAGCTACCGAGTGCCCGAATCGGCCGTCGTCGAGGCCGTGCAACGCCCGGCGTCCGACGTCGGCTAGACTGATCCGAGGCTTTTTTCCAACGCCTGCTGTTCCCGGGGGCCGAAATCGGCACCCAGACCCCGACTTAGTGAGGTTTTCCGTGGGTTCTGTCATCAAGAAGCGCCGTAAGCGCATGGCGAAGAAGAAGCACCGCAAGCTGCTTCGCAAGACTCGTCACCAGCGCCGCAACAAGAAGTAAGCGGCCACCACACCGAGCGCCTGTCCGATGCGACGGGCGCTTCGTGTATCGGCCACCTGGAGGAAGCATGCAGTCCATCACGATCGCCGACCTGCGCGCCGGACGCGACCGCCCGCTCATCGATGTGCGCGAGGAGCACGAGTTCGCCGCGGGGCACGTTCCCGGCGCCGTGAACCTGCCCATGTCGACGCTGGGCGAGCACCTCGACGAGCTCCCGGCGGAGCCCTTCGACGTCATCTGCCAGGCGGGCGGGCGCTCGGCCCGGGTCGTGGAGGCCCTCTCCGCGCGCGGGTACGACGCCACCAACGTCGAGGGCGGCACGGGCGAGTGGATCGCCGCCGGTTACGACACCGAAGCGTGACCCCGCGCCTGTCGCTCGTCTCGTCCTCCTAGGATGAAAGGGTGACGACCCTCACGCTGATCGGAAAACCCGACTGCCATCTCTGCGAGGTCGCCGAGCAGATCGTCGAGACGGTCGTCGCCGATCTCCCCTCCGACGTGGCGGATCGCGTGACGATCTCGCACGCGTCGATCGCCGACGACGCGGCGCTGTACGAGAAGTGGTGGGAGAAGATCCCCGTCGTCCTCGTCGACGGAGAACTGCACGCGCACTGGCGCGTCTCGGCCGATCGACTGCGCGCCACTCTGCTGGCGGCCGACCCCGAAGGAGCCTCCGCGTGAGCATCCGACACATCGTCCTCTGGAAACTCGCGGCCGACGACGCCGACACCCGGGCGCTGCACGCCGAGCAGGTCGAGGAGCGACTGCTGTCGCTTCGCGGCGTCATCGACGAGATCGAGCACATCGAGATCGGCCGCAACGTCGCCAACCCCCAGGCCAACTGGGACGTCGCTCTCGTGAGCGAGTTCGCGGATGCCGACGCGCTCGAGCGCTACCAGGTGCACCCCGCGCACCAGGAGGTCGCCGCCTTCGTGAAGTCGGTCGTCGCGGAGCGCGCCTGCGTCGACTACCCGGCCTGATCGCCCCGGCCGGAACCGGACCGGGACCGGCCTGCGCTCACCCGCGGGCGCGGATCACCGCGGGAACGGTCGCGAGGGCGATGCGCACCCGCTCCTGATCGTCGAGCCGATGGCCGGCCGCGTGCTCGACGATCACGCGGACACCGTCGGACGTGCGCACCGTCGAGCGGCGGGCGCCGCCGAGGAACGTCGTCCCCTCGACCACGGCATCCATTCCGGCGTCGTCGGGGCCCACGAGCAGCACGTTCTCGGGGCGGACGACGACCTCGCAGTGCCCGTCCCGCGCCGCGTGGACGAGGGGGAGCTCCCGCCCCCACACCTCCACGATCGCGCCCTCGACGATGCCGGGGACGGCGCTGACGGGACCGAGCACCTCCGCGACCGCGGGCTCGTCGACGCGCGCATACACCTCGTCGGGACGCCCCGACGCGACGACCCCGCCGCCATCCATCACGACGAGCCGGTCGGCGACGGCCGCGGCCTCAGTGGTGTCGCGGGTGAACCAGAGGGCCGTGACCTCCCGCTCGCGCAGTTCGTGCACGACGCGCTCGCGCGTCGTGCTGCGGGCGGCGGTGGGGAGGGCGGCCAGCGCGTCGTCGAGGACGATCGCCCCGGATCGCGTCGCGAGCGCGCGGGCGAGGGCCCATCGCTGCCGGTCGCCGCGGGAGAGGCGATGCACGAGCCGGTCTCCGGTGCCGAGACCCACGAGTTCGCTCAACCGCGCGGCCTCGGTGTGCGGTTCCGGTGTCCCCGCCCGGCGGGCGACGGCCGCGATCGACGCCTCGACGCGGCCGAAACGGACGATCGGCGTGCGGTCGCCCACCCGCGGCACGCGGGGCGCGGGCGGGCCGGAGCGGCCGTCGATGAGCACCGTCCCGGCGTCCGCGCGCTCGGCGCCCGTCACGATGCGCAGAAGGGTGGTGGCCCCGCACCCGGAGGGACCGACGAAGGCGACGATGCGACCGGGATCGACGTCGAGGTCGATGTCGTGAACGACGGGCGAACCCGCCCGGTCGCGGCGCACGCCGCGGAGCGCGATCGCCCACCCCGCCGGGATCGGCCCGTCCGCGTCCGGGGACGGGCCCTCGGCGGTCACGGCGATCATGCGTTCACGCTAGGCGGTGGCGATGACGTGACGACGCCCGGGGAGTGAACCCCGGGCGTCGTTCGCTCGAACCTTCTGCCGTGACGCCCGGGGGACCCGGGTCGTCGGTCCGCGGGACTCAGGGAGCGAGGCGCGTCGGACCGCGGAAGAGGTAGGTGACCTCGCGGATCGACGATTCGCCCAGCAGCAGCATGAGCACGCGCGCGAGACCCATGCCGAATCCGCCGTGCGGGGGAGCGCCGAAGCGGAAGAAGTCGAGGTAGAAGTCGAGGTGCTCGGGGTCGAGACCCTTCTCCTTGGCCTGCTCGATCAGCACGTCCACCCGGTGCTCGCGCTGGGCGCCCGTGGTGATCTCGACGCCGTTGAAGAGGAGGTCGTACGACTTGGTCAGCCCGGTCTCCTCGTCGCGCATGTGGTAGAACGCGCGGATCTCGGGGTGGTAGTCGGTGATGAAGACGAACTGGTGCCCCGTGGTCTCGGCGACGTGCGCGGCGATCTGGCGCTCGCCCTCGGGGTCGAGGTCGCCGTCGGTGCGAGGGATCTCGTAACCGCGGGCGGCGACGATCTCGCGTGCCTCGGCGAGCGGGATGCGGGGGAACGGCAGCGACGGCACGTGGACCTCGACGCCGAACAGCTCCTGGATCTCGGCGCCGTGCTTGTCGGCGACCGCCTGGAACGCGGTGTGCAGGAGCTCCTCCTGCATGCGGGCGACGTCCTCGTGCGAGTCGATCCAGCTGATCTCGGCGTCGATCGAGGTGAACTCGGTCGCGTGACGGCTGGTGAACGAGGGGTCGGCGCGGAAGGCCGGAGCGATCTCGAAGATCTTGCCGAAGCCCGCCACCTGGGCCATCTGCTTGAAGAACTGCGGGCTCTGGGCGAGGTACGCCGTCTTGTCTTCGAAGTAGGGCACCTCGAACAGCTCGGCGTTGGACTCCGAGGGCGACGCCATGAGCTTGGGCGAGTGCACCTCGATGTAGTCGCGCTCGACCCAGTAGGTGCGCATCGCGTGCTCGAGCGTGGTCTGCACGCGGAAGATCAGGTTGTTGCGACGCTGACGCAGGTCGATGAAGCGCCAGTCCATGCGCTTGTCGGGGCTGCTGTCGGCGGCGATCGGGGTCTCGGGGTTGGCCGCGGCGGCGATCACGAGCTCGCCGACCTTGATCTCGACGCCGCCGAGCTTGACGCGCTCGTCGTGCTTCAGCTCTCCGCGCACGGTGAGGAAGGTGCCGGTGGACAGCGCACCGATCGTCTCGGTGAGCGCGAGGGCCGCGGCATCCTGTTCGGTTCCGTCGTCGAGAGGACGCGTCGCCGGGTTGACCAGCTGCACCGCGCCCGTCTCATCGCGGAGCACCACGAACTGCACCTTCTTCTGGTCGCGGACGGTCTCGACCCAGCCCGACACCTCGACTGCGCCGGCGGGAAGGGATTTCAACTGGCTGACCAGGACGCGTTCACTCACGAGGCAACAGTCTACGTGCGGGCGTCGGGGGCCGTGCGTCAGCGTCCGGCCCCGGCGGAGAGGCCGGCCTTCACGTGGCGCTGGGCCGCGATGATCACCACGAGCGCGGGGACGCTGGCGATGAGGGATGCCGCCATGGTGGCCGCCCACGTGTTCAGGTTCGAGTTGCTGAGCGCGAAGATCAGCACCGAGACGGGGTACATGTCGTTGCGGCTGACCAGCGTCAGGCCGAACAGCAGGTCGCCCCAGCTGAAGAGGAACGCGAAGACGCCCGCGGTGACGATCGCATTGCGCGAGAGGGGGACGACGATGCGCCACAGCGTGCCGACCGGACCGAGCCCGTCGACCGTCGCGGCCTCGATGACCTCGGTGTCGAGGCGGAGCATGAACGCCCGCATCACGATGATCGCGAACGGCACCCCCGCGGTGGAGTTGGCGAGGATGAGGCCGACGAAGGTGTTGAGCAGGCCCCAGGAGTTGAACATCGCGTAGAACGAGGTCGCGAGGACGACGCTGGGGATCATCTGCGCCAGCAGCAGCAGGATGAGCGCCAGACTCACCGCGCGCGACCGGAGGCGACTGAGGGCGTAGGCGGCCGGGATGGCCACGAAGAGGGTCAGGAGCACCGAACCGAGCGCGACGAGCAGCGACACGCGCAGACCCCCGAGTCCGGCGTCGTCGAGGGCCGTCTCGTACCCGCCGAGTCCCGGTGAGGTGGGGAACCAGGCGGTGTCGGCGGAGTTGGCCGTCGGCTGCAGCGACGCCGAGATCATCCAGTAGACCGGGAAGAGGTAGACCGTCAGGACGACGACGGTGACGAGGGTCCAGATCCAGCCGCGTCGGCGCCGCCGCGCGCGCGGCTTCGCGGCAGGGGTCGCGGCGACCGGTGCGGGCGAGACGGGGGTGGACTGCAGGGTGGTCATCGATCGGCACGCTCCCTGCGCATCGACAGGGCGGTGTACACGACGGCGAAGATGATGCTGATCCCGAGCAGGAGCATGCCGTACGCGCCGCCGAGTCCGAACTCGAACTGCTGGAACGCCTGACGGTACGACAGCAACCCGAGCGTCACGGTGCTGTTCGCGGGGCCGCCCGCCGTGAGCACGAGGACGAGGTCGACGATCAGGAGGGTGTAGACGACGCTCATCACCACGAGCACCGACACCACGGGCCAGATGGTCGGCAGCATGATCGAGATCAGGCGTCGCCACGCGCCCGCGCCGTCGAGCTGGGCGGCTTCGAGCTGCTCCGCGGGGACCTGCTTGAGGGCCGCGCCGAGGATGGTGGCCCAGTACGGAAGGCTCGCCCAGACCGCGACGAGGATGACGGCCGGCAGCGCCGTCGCGGGGTTGGCGAGCCAGGCCTCGGCGGGGAGGCCGAGTGCGCGCAAGACCCCGTTGAGGGGGCCCTCGCCGGCGAGAAGGGATTTCCACACCGTCGCCACCACGACGGCCGGGAGCAACCAGGGCAGCAGGATGAGCGTCGGCAGCCAGCGGCTGCCGGGGAACCGGCGCGCGAAGAGCAGCGCGAGCGCGAGCCCCAGCACGAGCTCGACGGCCACCGACACCACGGTGATCACGACGGTGTTGATGAGGGCGCGGGTCGTGACGGGCTCGGAGAGGATCGCCTCGAAGTTCGCCAGCCCCACGAAGGGGGCACGACCGGTGATGAACGTGCCCGTGCGGAAGTCGGTCGTGCTCATGAAGACCCCGTACCCGAGGGGGAACAGGAAGAAGAGCACGAAGAACACCAGCGCCGGGGCCAGGAAGGCCCACAGCTCGCCGCGCGAGCGCGCGGCCAGAGACAGCCGGGGCCGGCCGGGAGACGGTGCTCCCGGCCGGCCGGCCGTTCTCGCTCGTGCCGTGGTCACTGACCGGCGACCTGCTCCAGCGCGGCCTGAGCCGTCTCGCCGCCGACGGTCGCGGCCTGGATCGCGTCGACGTATTTCTGCTGCAGCGTGTTCCACTCGGTGCCGAGCTCCGCCGAGTTGTAGGCGCCCTCGACGGCGTCCACGAACGGGGCGGCCGCGGGCACCTGCTCGACGAACGACGCCTGGGCGGAGGTGAGGGCCGGGATGTAGCCGCCCTGCACCGCGGTGTCGACCTGGTTCTCCTCCGAGGCGCGGCACTTCACCAGGGCGGCAGCGGCCGCTTCCTTCTGCGAGTCCGCGTTCGCGGCCACGCCGTAGGCGTAGCCCAGCAGGTTCACGCGGGGCGACTCGCCGGCGGTGGCCGTCGGGAAGGGGAAGGTGCCGTACTCGAAGGGGATCGAGGTGTCGACGAGGTTCCAGGGGCCCGAGACGGTCAGTGCGGCGGCACCGGAGGTCCACTGGTCGATGGACTCCCATCCCCAGTTCACGAACTCCGACGACAGCGACCCGTCGGCGACGAGCTTCTTGTACAGGTCGACGGCCTCCACGGCGCCGGTGCTCGTGGGGTCGGCGGGGTCGCCGCCGGCCGAGAGGAGGAACGGCAGGTAGTAGACGGGCGTGGAACCGTCGCCGCCGATACCCGGGAGGACGATGCCCTTCTGGTTCGCGGTCGTGAGCGACTTCGCCAGGGCGACGAGGTCGTCGAAGGTCTTCGGCGCGGTCTCGGGCACACCCGCGGCGGCGAACGCGGCCTTGTTGTAGAAGATGGCGTAGTCCTCGACCTGCACAGGCAGGCCGTAGAGCGTGTCGTCGTACGTGCCGAGGCCGGCGACGCTGTCGGCGAGGCCGTCCGTCGTCACGTCGTACGAGCTCAGATCGGCGAGCACGCCCTGCGAGGCGAGCTCGGGCAGCTGGGTGTCGGTGGACAGCAGCGCCACGTCGGGGAGCGCCTTCGCTCCGGCGGCCTGCAGCAGCTTGGTGGTGTAGTCACCCGACTGCGTCTGCACGTCGACCGTGATGCCGAGCTCGGACGCGCAGTCCTCGAAGTACTTCTTCTGCAGCCCCTGGTACGGCTCGAAGTCGATGTTGTTCCAAACCGTGAGCGACACGCCCTCGAAACCGTCGGTCTGGGCGGGGGCGGACTGTCCGCCCGCGCAGCCGGCGAGGGTCAGCGCGCCGACCAGTCCGACCGCGGGGAGAGCGAGGCGGCGCAGCCGCGACGAAGAGAGAGCCATGGGAGGTCCGTTTCCCGACCGGCGCGCCGTCGCCGGTCGATGGGTGCTGTGAGGGGGGTCGCGGGATGCAGTCCGCGTCGCTCCTCACTTTGAGGCCTGGATGTGTCCAACAGGGAACGAGAGCGTCACGCGGTGTAACACCTGCCTCCATCGCCTCGCGAAGACGGGCAGGGTGAGAGCATCCCCATCCCTGCCCGAGGAGAACTCATGGCATCCCTTCCCGCTCCCTCCGCCGGCGCGGCCCCCGCGCGCCAGCGCGTGCTCGTCGACACCGACACCGGTCTCGACGACGCCCACTCGCTGCTGTACCTGCTCGCGCAGCCCGACGTCGAGATCGAGGCGATCACGACGATCTACGGGAACACACCGGTCGAGGACTCGGCCCGCAACGTCCGCACCGTCCTGCGCCTCGCCGGTCGCGAGGACATCCCCGTCCACCTCGGCGAGGCCGCTCCGATCGAGGGGGAGGCCTCGATCGCCGACTTCGTGCACGGCACGGACGGGCTCGGCGACCGCTTCGAGCGCGCGGAGCTGCGCGTGGAGGACGAGAGCGCGGTGGACGCCATCGTCCGCATCGCCGCGGAGAACCCCGGCGAGGTCGACCTGCACCCGCTGGGACCGCTCACCAACATCGCGCGCGCCCTCGAGCGCGACCCCGATCTGTTCCTCAAGTACCGGTCGGTGGTCATCATGGGCGGCGCGGGACCGTACCCCGCCCCCGGTGGCGCGACGCTGACCGACGCCAACACCGCCAACGACCGCCGGGCCGCGGAGATCGTCTTCGGTGCACGCAACACCGGCAACGTGGTGATGGTGGGCGTCAACGTCACGGCCACCGCGATCCTCGACGAGCAGGTGCTCGCGGTGCTGCGCGGCACCGGGACGCCCTGGAGCACGTTCGCCGGCGAGGTGCTCGACGCGTACAACGACTTCTACCAGTACAAGTGGGGGCGGCGGATCTCGTCCGCGCACGACGGTCTGGCCACGGTCGTCCTGCACCGCCCCGACATCGTCACCGCGTGGACCGAAGGCCCCGTCGACTACACGCCGTACGGTGACTCGCTCGCCACGCGGATCGCCCTCACCCACGACGGTCTGCCGCTCGTGTGGGGGACGCCCGAGGGGCCGAACGTCCGCGCGGTCACGGCCTTCGACGGCGACCTGTTCCGTCGGCTGTTCGTGAGCGCGCTCGCCGGAGGCCCCGCGCCGAGGTGACCGTCAGCCGCCCGATCCGGCGGTGCGCGGTCAGCGCACCCCGGAGCGGGCGGGGTGGTCGTCCGTGAGGCGGTCACGGCGATCGCCGCGGAGGCGCGAACGGAAGGTGCCGTCCTTCGGGAACCCGCCGTACAGCCCGCGCGCCGTCAGGGCCGGCACGAGCAGCTCGGCGAAGTCGTCGACCGACGCCGGCGACAGGAACGGGTGCAGAAGGAAGCCGTCGACGCCGGACTCCTCGACGAACGTGCCGATCGCCTCCGCCACGGCATCCGGGGTCCCCAGGAACCGGTCGTCGGCGAAAGCGGTCACCCGCGAGAACTGCCGGCGCACATCGCCCGCGGTCAGCGTGGGGGCGTCGGAGCGGGTCTCCTTGGTCTGCGTCGCGTTCGTCGCCCGCTTGACCAGCGGCTCGTCGTCGGCGTACCGCGAGAAGTCGATCCCGCCCCACCCGGCGTAGGCGGCCAACTGCGCCTCCGCGGAGTAGTGCTCCTGGAGCGAGTCGATCTTCTCCTGCACCGCGATCGGGGTCGGGGCCACCACGGCGTTCATCCCGACGACGGCGCGGATCTGCGAGGCATCCCGCCCCAGCTCCTCCGCGCGACGACGGATGCCGGCCAGCCCCTCGCGGATCGCGACCGGGTCGGAGTCGCCGACGAAGATGAGCTCGGCGTGGCGTGCGGCGAACTCGCGGCCGCGCGGCGACCAGCCGGCCTGGATGATGACCGGCGTGCGCTGCGGCGACGGAGTGCTCAGATGCGGACCCGCGACGCGGAAGTGCTCGCCCTCGTGATCGATCCGGTGCACCTTGGCGGGGTCGGCGAAGAGTCCCGAGGCCCGGTCGCCGACGAAGGCGTCGTCGTCCCAGCTGCGCTCCCACAGCGCGTAGGCGACCTCGAGGAACTCGTCGGCGCGGTCGTACCGCTGATCGTGCGCGAGCACGTCGAGGCCGAAGTTCGCGGCCGCCCCGGGCAGGTACGACGTCACGACGTTCCAGCCGATGCGGCCGTCGGTGAGGTGGTCGAGGGTCGAGAACCGGCGCGCGTGCGCGAAGGGATGCTCGTACGTCGTCGACACCGTCGTGCCGAAGGCGAGCGTGTCGGTGACGGCCGCCAGGGCGGGGATGTGCAGCATCGGGTCGAGCGCGGGCAGTTCGACACCCGTCTCGATCGCGGTCGCCGCCGACCCGCGGTAGGTGTCGTACATGCCGAGCACGTCGCCGAAGAAGAAGAGGTCCATGCCCGCGGCCTCGACCCGTCGGGCCTGATCGGTCCAGTAGCGCAGCGAGGTCGCGGACAGGCGGTCGTCGGCCGGGTGCCGCCACATGCTGGCCGCCGCCGACCCGTTGCCGACGCACGCCTGCTCGTAGAGACCGAAGAGCAGAGGACGGGGGTCAGACATTCGCGGTGGTCCGTTCTTCTCGGGCGGAGGTGCGCCAGCGGACGCGCCCGCCGACGACGGTGAGGGATGCCTCGGCGGGGCCGGCCTCGACCAGCTCCGCGAGGGCGTCCTCCGGCGTGGCCGCGTCGACGGCGAACACGGCGAGGTCGGCGCGGGCGCCCGCGCGGAGGACGCCGGTCGGGTCGGCGGCATCCAGTCCCAGGGCCCGCGCGCCGCCGGCGGTGGCGGCGTGGAACAGGCGCGCGTGCAGGTCGGGCTCGTGATAGCCCTGGTCTCGCGCGAGGCGGTGAAGCGCCGAGACATCCTCGAGGAGCGACAGGCTCGGCGACGACGAGAGCGAGTCGGTGCCGACCGCGATCGCATTGCCCTCGCGCAGGTAGGCCGCGATCGGGGGCGGATCGAGGCCGATGACGGCGTTCGAGCGCGGGCAGAGCGCGACGCTCACCCCGCGCTCGCGGAGGAGGCGGCGGTCGTCTTCGTCGACGTAGATGCCGTGGGCGAGGTGGGTCGTCGGGGAGAGGGCGCCGAGGGAGTCCAGGTACGGGATGACGCCGATGCCGACGCCGCCGCCGTGCAGCAGAGCGAACTCGCCGCGGCCGTTGGCGCGCCACCGCTCGGCGAGGTCTCCGGTGCCCGTGCGGACGTACGCGTCCTCCCACGCCGACTCGGCGGCGTGGATGTGCTGACGCACCCCCCACTCCGCGGCCAGACGCGACAGGTCGCGGATGACGCCCGTGTCGAGGGAGTAGATCGCGTGGGGCGAGAGCCCCACCGCGGGAGGGGTGGGCAGGGCGCTCAGCTGGGCGCGGACCGTGTCGGGCCCGCCGAGCCGCCACGCGCTGTCGGTCCAGCCGAGCACCTCCCAGAACGCGATGCCGTGCAGCCCGGCGGCGTGCACCGCGCTGCCGGCCTCGACGTCGGTGACGATCTCGGCGACGGCGGTGGTCCCCGCCCGCAGGCAGAGGGCGGCGCCCGCGGCGGCCGACGCGCTCCAGTCGCGCGGCTGGGGGTAGAGATCCATGAAGGCGCTCATCCATGACTCGAAGCCCTCGTGCGTCGCCCGTCCCACCGCGGCCATGTCGGTGTACTGCAGGTGGGTGTGCGCGTTGACGAGCCCCGGTGTGAGGGCACCGTCCCACTCGTGCACCTCGGCGCTCTCGAGCGCGCCGACGACATCGTCGAAGGCGCCGACCGCCACGATCAGGCCGTCGCGAACGGCCACGGCGCCGTCGGCGAGGGCCGGCGCGCCGGGGGACAGGACCGCGCGGGCGCGGTGGACGACGACGCTCATTCGTCGTCGTCCTTCTCCGAGGTCCAGGAGGCGAGGAACTCCCGCTGCGCCGCGGACGCGGTGTCGACCGTGCCGCCGAACGAGGCGAGCGCGATCTCGGCGACCTCGTCGTCGGCCGCGCGGGGCAGATCGTGCACCCCCGCGCCGATTCCGGGGGTGGTCAGCAGGTACTCGACCGAGGCCAGCTGCACGCCGAACGACAGGTCCATGATCTGCACCGGGTTGCCCTCCGCCGCGCTCACGTTCAGGCAGTTGCCGTCGTCCAGCACGTGCACGAGCGCGCCGCCGGGCATCCGCAGCGTCGACACCGCCCCGTCGCGGGAGACCTCGATCGCTCCGGCCGCGCGGGCGGCATCCAGCGCGAGCTCCTGGGCGACCCCGCCGCCGACCGCGACGATCGCGCCGGTGGGCAGGGCGTCGAGGTGGGCGACGTCGACGGTGTGCCGGATGCCGGTCGCCGAGATGACGATGTCGGCCTCCGCGACGGCCTGGGTCAGGGTGCGCACCGCGAAGCCGGCGAACGCGGCCTGCAGGGCCGCGACGGGATCGGTCTCGGTCACGATCACCCGCGCGCCGAGGGCGGCGGCGTGCTCGGCGATGCCGGACCCGACCCGGCCGTAGCCCACGACCACGACGGTCGCCCCGCGCAGCGAGCGATCGGCCACGTCCGCCACCGCGAACACGACCGACTGCCCCGTGCCGTGGCGATTGTCGAAGAGCGACTTCGATCGGGCGTCGTTCGCGGCGACGACGGGGATGCGCAGGGCCCCCGCGGCGTGCATCCGCCGGAGCGGTCGCACGCCGCTGGTGGTCTGCTCGGTGGCGCCGCGCATCTGCGCCACGACCTCGGGTCGCTCGAGGTGGACGAGTCGGATGGTGGAGGCGCCGTCGTCGACGATCACCTCGGGGCGGTGGTCGAGCAGCGCGAGCGCGTTCTCTCGGTCCTCCGCACGGCCGGCGTCCTCTCGCGCGTAGACCGGGAGACCGGCGTGGGCGAGGGCGGCCGCGACGGCGTCGTCGGTGTTGCGTCCGGCCGAGGTGACCGTGACCTCGGCCCCCGCCTCGGCGAGGGCCAGGGCGACGGTCGCGGTCTTCGGCTCGAGCACGTCGGACACGCCGATGCGCACGCCGGCCACGGTCCCGGTGCTCCGCAGGCGCTCGGCCAGCGCCACCGTCACGGGCATGTGGGCGCGCGCCCAGTCGATGCGGTCCTGTCCCGCGCGCCACAGCGAGGGGTCGGCGATACGGCTGGTCACGGGGTCACCTCCCGGGCGAAGCGGTCGTCGTCCCCGTCGAGCAGCCGCCACGCGATCAAGGCGTCGAGCAGGTGCCGCTGGGCCGCCGTGGGGGTGGACTCCCCGGTCGGAAGCGGGGAGGGGACCTCGACGAGGAGCGCGGATCCGGCACGGGAGACGAACGGCCGCTCCGACGGAGAGGCCTCATCCGCTCCCGTCACCGTGCCCCCCGGCGACGCATCGGCCACGAGCCCGTCGAGCGAGTCGAGCGGCAGGATGCCGTGGCCCTCCCCGGTCAGCAGGGTGAGGTGCACGGGCACCTCGACGCGGGCGATCTCGCCCTCGCCGATCACTCGCAGGCCGTCCAGCCGCGCGGCGAGGGCGGCCCGCGGCGAATCGGTCGCGCGGACGACCGCCGCCCCGAGCGTGCGCAGCGACGACGTGAGCGCGTCCGTCAGCGGACCGTCGCCGACGACCATCACGGTCGTGCCGGCGAGCGTGAGATTCGTGCGCGCCGACACCGCGCGCAGCACCTGCTCCGACCGCACGCGCGCGTACAGGATGCCGAACGTCGGCGAGGCGAGCGGGTCGGCGCCGGCGGCCTCGTGCGCGGCATCGAGGTTCCACGCGTCGCGCAGGACCGCGCGCACCGTGGGAGACAGAGGGGGAAGGGCACCGCCGTACGACAGGGTCTCGAGCGCACTGCGCCGCTCCCGGTGGAGGCGGAGGGAAACGGGGAGCAGCGCGTCGATCCCGTCGGGCGTGAAGGACCGGAAGGACGACACGCCTCGACGGTACGGGGCACGGGCCCCCGGTCGCCACTTCGGACGTCGCGCGGCGCGTCGCTCCCTAGGATGTGGGCGTGACCTACTCGATGCCGCCGGAGTCGTTCCGCACGCTCCGGCCGGAGCCGGCGCGCGACCCCGCCCGCGTGTGGGACATCGTCCTCACCATCGTCTTCCTCGTGCTGCTGCCGCTGGCCGCGCTCGCCGCGTCGTACGCCGGACTGTTCCTCGCCTTCGCCGCGGACGCCTGCGGATCCAACACCTGCAACACCGAATTGATGAACGTCGGCCTGTGGTCCGCGGTCGTCAGCCCGTGGGGCGTGCTGCTCGCCGGCGTCGTCGTCTCGATCGTGCTCCTGGTCAAGCGTCGGCTGGCGTTCTGGGCGCCGCTGACGGCGATGGCGCTGATGACGGCGCTCTGGTTCGTGGCGGCGGCGATCGTGAGCCTCGGGGTCTCGGCATCCTGAGCCCCTCGGGGGCAACCCCCAGGATCGGTGACTGACCGGGTCCTAGTCTGAGAGGGGCGCCCGGTCGGGCGGCCGATCACCGAGCGCGAAGGCACCCGATGACCGACACCACCCTTTCCCTGTCCTCCCCGCGGTCATCCGCGAGCGCGGGGGAGGGGCAGTCCTGGCTGACCTCTCTCGCCGACTGGACCGTGTCGCTCATGGAGGTCATCGGCCCCGTCGGCGCCGGTGTGGCCATCGCGCTGGAGAACCTGTTCCCGCCGCTGCCGAGCGAGGTCGTGCTGCCGATGGCCGGCCTCACCGCCAGCCGCGGGTCGTTCACGCTCTTCGAAGCCCTGCTGTGGACGACCGTCGGCTCGGTGGTCGGAGCGTTCATGCTCTACGGCCTCGGCCGGTGGCTCGGGGCCGCGCGCCTGCGGAGCTTCGCCGCCAAGATGCCGCTGCTGCACCCCGAGGACGTCGACCGCACCGTCGCGTGGTTCGAGCGGCACGGCGGCAAGGCGGTGTTCTTCGGGCGCATGATCCCGATCTTCCGCAGCCTCATCTCGATCCCGGCGGGGGTGTCGAAGATGCCGATGTGGCGCTTCGGGCTGCTCACGGGAGCGGGCAGCCTCATCTGGAACACCATCTTCGTGCTGTCCGGGTACCTGCTCGGGGAGAACTGGCACATCGTCGAGGAGTACGCCTCGATCCTCCAGTACGTCGTGATCGCGGCCGTGGCGATCGGGGTGGCCTGGTTCCTGTACTCCCGCATCCGGTCTCTGCTGGCGTCGCGTCACGACACGGCCGACGCGCCGCACGACGCCTGAGGTCCGGCATCCCTCCGCGGTATCTCCACGTCGAAACAACCGGGTCGCTCGCTCAGTCAGACCACAGAACCCGCCCGTAGACTGATCCGGTGCCCGCGGAACGCCTTCATCTCGTGCGCCACGGGGAGGTTCACAACCCCCGTCGCGTGCTCTATGGACGGCTCCCCGGGTTCGGACTGAGCGTCGACGGGCGCCGAATGGCACGTCAAGCCGCCGAGTACGTCCACGGGCTCGATCGGCCGGTCTCGGCGCTCGTCTGCTCGCCGCTCCAGCGCACGCGCGAGTCGGCCGAGCCGTTCGTCTCGCTCTTCGGCATCGAACCTGTCGTCGACGAGCGCGTGATCGAGCCCACGAACGTGTTCGAGGGTCGCCGCATGAAGCAGGCGCTCGCCAATCCCGTCAACTGGCGGCACCTGCGCCAGCCGGACGTCCCGAGCTGGGGCGAGCCGTACGCGCAGATCGTCGCCCGTGTGACGTCCGCGATGACCGATGCCCGGCAGCGCGTGCCGTCGGGCGATGTCGTGATCGTCTCGCACCAGCTTCCGATCTGGGTGACCCACCTCGCCCTCTCCCACCAGCCCACCCGCCACGATCCCCGCAAGCGCCGCTGCGCGCTGTCGAGCGTGACGAGCTTCGAATGGCGCGAGGGCGCCGACGGCTCCGCGCGCTGGGTCGAAGTGGCCTACGCGGAACCGGCGAGCACCGCCGGGGCCGTCGACGTAGGAGCCGTGTGATGCGCCGTATCCTCTCCGCCGCCGCCGCCGGCGCGGCCGCTCTCGCCCTGGCCGTCGGCCTTTCGGCCTGCACCGCCGACCCCCTCGCCGAGCAGTACCGCGCGGGCGACAACAAGGGCTACATCGCGGCCAACGGCTTCCAGACCCAGGAGATCGCTCCCGACCAGCGCGGCGAGCCCGTCGACTTCGCGGGCACCCTCGACAACGGCTCGCCCGTGTCTAGCGACGACTACGCCGGCAAGGTCCTCGTCGTGAACTTCTGGTACGCCACGTGCGGCCCCTGCATCATCGAGGCGCCGCGCCTCGAGGAGGCGTACCAGGCGTTCCAGGGGCAGGACGTGGCCTTCCTCGGCATCAACACCTACGACCAGGCGCCCACGGCGCTGTCGTTCGCGCGCGACAACGGGGTGTCGTACTCGAGCGCGCTCGCGGTCAACGACGCCGAGCTCAAGCTCGCGTTCAACGACAAGACGCCGCTGAACGCCACGCCCACCACCCTCGTGCTCGACACGCAGGGACGCGTGGCGGCCCGCATCATCGGGGAGCTTCCCGAGGCGTCGATCCTCGAGGCGATGGTGCGTACCGTGGTCGCGGAGAACGCGTGAATCCCGGCGCCCTCGTCTTCGACGGGGCCCTGTGGCTCGCGATCCCCGTCGCCCTCGCCGCGGGGCTCATCTCGTTCCTCTCGCCGTGCGTCCTGCCGCTCGTGCCGGGATACCTCGGCTTCATCGGCGGGGCCGTCGCGCCGCGGGGGAGCTCGGCATCCCGCCCCGGCCGCGGACGACTGCTGGGTGGCACGCTGCTCTTCATCGCCGGGTTCACCGTCGTCTTCATGGCGCTGAACGTGCTCGGCGGGGCCGCGGGGGCCTTCTTCACCCGCTACGCCGATGTCATCACGCGGGTGGTCGGCGTCGTCATCATCCTCATGGGGCTGGTGTTCATCGGGCTCTTCGGGATCGCGCAGCGCTCGGTGCGGCTGCAGGCCCGCGGCAATCTCGGACTCATCGGTGCCCCGCTGCTCGGCATCGCCCTCGGCGTCGGCTGGACGCCCTGCATCGGCCCCACCCTCACCGCGATCATCTCGGTGTCCTACAACCTCGGCGACCCCTGGCGGGCCGCCCTCCTGGGCCTGGCGTACTCGCTGGGTCTCGGCATCCCGTTCCTGCTCCTCGCGGTCGGGTTCGGATGGGCGACGCGGTCGGTGGCGTTCATCCGCCGGCACATCCGCGTCGTGAACCTCATCGGCGGAGTGCTCCTGATCGTCCTCGGCCTGCTGATGGTCATCGGTGTCTGGGGCTCGTGGATGTCGACCCTGCAGGGGGTGATGCTCAATGTCCAGCTCCCGCTCTGATCGAGGTGGCACCGTGACCGAGCCGACCGACGGCGTGCTGCGTCCGTCCGATCACGCCGACTCGGCCCCCGCCGCCGGCGACGGCGGCGACGACATCACCCAGCCGCGTCTCGGCGTCGTCGGCTGGCTGCGCTGGGGCTGGCGCCAGCTGACCAGCATGCGCACCGCGCTCGTGCTCCTGCTGCTGCTCGCGATCGCCGCCGTTCCCGGCTCGATCGTGCCGCAGCGCAGCGCCGACCCCAACGGCGTCAGCCAGTACTTCACCGACAACCCCGACCTCGCGCCGGTGCTCGAGAAGCTGAGCATGTTCGACGTGTACACGTCGCCGTGGTTCTCGGCGATCTACATCCTGCTGTTCGTGTCGCTCATCGGGTGCGTGCTCCCGCGCACCAAGCACCACTGGAAGGCGCTGCGCTCGCAGCCCCCGCGTACGCCCGCGCGCCTCGCCCGTCTCGACGATCACCGCGACGTGACCGTGTCGGTGCCGGGGGGTCAGGATGCCGCGGCCGTCGCCGCCGCGGCCGTCGACAGTGCCGCCGCGCAGCTGCGCAAGAGCGGCTACCGCGTCGCCCGCTACGACTCGCGCGGAACGTTCTCTGTCTCGGCCGAGCGCGGCTACCTGCGCGAGACCGGCAACCTCGTCTTCCACGCGGCCCTCGTCGGAGTGCTGCTGGCCGTGGGGATCGGCGGCGGCTTCACCTACACGGGCCAGCGCGTGCTGGTCGAGGGCCAGGCGTTCGCGAACAGCCTGCTGGACTACTCCTCGTTCAACCCGGGACGCTTCGTCAGCGGAGACACTCTCACGCCGTACTCCATGACGCTCGACCAGTTCGACGTGAACTACGTCGCCCCCGGTCAGCCCGGTTCGGGGCAGGCCGGAGACTTCGTCGCGCACATGACGACGCAGGCGCCGGGCGGAGAGCCCCAGGACGGGGAGATCCGGGTCAACCACCCCCTCGACGTGCAGGGCGACCGCATCTACCTCCTGGGCAACGGGTACGCCCCCACCGTGACGATCCGCAACGCCCAGGGCGAAGAGGTGTTCCACGACTCGGTCGCGTTCCTGCCTCAGGATGCCAACATGACCTCCCTCGGCGTGATCAAGGTCGCCGACGGCCTGCCCGAGCAGCTCGGGCTCGTTGGCTTCTTCTACCCGACGATGGACGTGCTCGACTCAGGGGCGCTGACCTCGACCTACGGTGCCCTCGAGTACCCGGTGCTGACGCTGCGCGTCTACGCCGGCGACCTCGGCATCGACGACGGCACGCCCCGCTCGGTCTACACGCTCGACCCGACCGGCATGGAGCAGCTTGCGGGCGGCGACAGCGGAACCCCCGCGATCCAGCTCATGCCCGGCGAGACGCAGGACCTGCCGAACGGCCTCGGCACCATCACGTTCGACAACGCCGCGCCGGCCGGGGCCACGGGGTACGACGGGTCGGTGAAGCGCTTCGCGTCGCTGTCGATCCACCGCGATCTCGCGGGGCCCTGGGTGCTGACCTTCGCCCTGCTCGCCCTGTTCGGCCTCATGGCCGCGCTGTTCGTGCCGCGTCGGCGCATGTGGGTCAAGGCGACGCCGCGCGGCGGGGCGGTGCTCGTGGAGTACGCCGGTCTCGCCCGCGGCGAGGACCCGACACTCGCGGCCGCCGTCGACCAGATGGTCGAGAAGCACCGCGCGGCACTCCCCGCGGGCGCCTCGCCTCGAGCCTCGGAGGCCGGGCCGACGCGCGCGGGCACGGCGCCCGAGTCCGGATCGTCGCCCGCCGCTCGTACCGAGGGCGGCGCCGACGCGCCTCCGGAATCCACCCCCACCGACCCGACCCGCCCCGACACCGGAAAAGTAGACTGACACCATGCTCGGACCGAACGCGCTCTTCCTCGACGAGATCTCCCTTCTCCTCGTCTGGACGGCTGTCGGCGTCTATGTCCTGGCGTTCATCGCCTACGCCGTCGATCTCGCCCGTCGCTCCGACCTCGCGGTGAAGGCGAAAGACCAGGTCGTCGCGCGCGAGCTCGTGACCGCGGGCGGCGGGGGCGTCATCGATCCCGCGGCCGGTGCCGTGGCATCCGGACCCTCCTTCACGGCGAAGCCGCGGTACCTGTGGGCCCGCATGGGCACGGCGCTGACGGGACTCGCGTTCCTCTTCCACCTCGCCGCCACCGTGCTGCGCGGCTTCGCCGCCGGGCGCGTGCCGTGGTCGAACATGTACGAGTTCGCGCTCACCGGTCTGCTGCTCATCGTGCTCGTGTACCTGCTGTCGCTGACGCGGTACGACCTGCGCTTCCTCGGCTCGTTCATCACGGGCCTCGCGATCGTGCTGCTGGGCGGCGCGACCCTGGCGTACCACGTCAACGTCGTCCCGCTCGCCGACCCGTTGAAGTCGGTGTGGCTCGTCATCCACGTCTTCGTCGCGATCCTCGCGACCTCGCTGTTCGCCCTCGCCTTCGGGCTGTCGGTGGTGCAGCTGCTGCAGACGCGCCGTGAGCGCAAGCTCGTCGACGCGGCCCCCGAGGTCGCCGCCCGCCGCAGCTTCTTGCGCACGCTCCCGTCGGCCGACGCGCTGGAGTCGCTCGCCTACCGCTTCGCGATCGTGGGCTTCATCTTCTGGACCTTCACGCTCATCGCCGGCGCGATCTGGGCCAACGACGCGTGGGGCCGGTTCTGGGGCTTCGACACCAAGGAAGTGTGGACCTTCGTGATCTGGGTCCTGTACGCCGGATACATCCACGCGCGCGCGACCCGCGGCTGGCGCGGCACCCGCTCGGCGTGGCTGTCGATCATCGGCTTCTCGGCCGTGCTGTTCAACTTCACGATCGTCAACGTCTTCTTCAAGGGCCTGCACGCCTACAGCGGCCTGACGCAGTAGCGTCGCGCGGGCGGCGTCGCGGCGCGCCGTGCGCCCCTTCTCCCCGTTGAGTGTCCAAAACACCCGGACGTTTCCGAAATTGTTCCGGGTGTCTTGGACACTCAATCGGCGTCATGGTCGCCAGCCCCGCGAACGGAGCGCGCGGACGGTCGGCGCGACGATCAGACGCTCGGGATCGCGAAGATGATGGTCGACGACGCGGATGAGGATCCAGCCCTGAGCCGCGATAGCCGGCCACCGGTCGGCATCCCGACGGAACTGCTGGACATCGGCGTGGTGGCGACCGTCGTACTCGACGGCCACGAGATGGTCGGGATAGGCCATGTCGAGGCGTGCGACGAACGTGCCCTTCGCGTCGCACAGGGTCCAGTTGAGTTCCGGTTCCGGCAGGCCCCCGCGGACGAGGATCCGCCTCACTTTGGACTCGCGCGGGGACTCCGCTCCGGGGCGAAGAGCGGCCAGTGCTGGGGTGAGCTCGACAGCCCCTCGACGTCGAAGGCGGGCGCAGGCCTCGGCCAGCTCGTCGCGGTCGGCCAGTCCGTGCGTCAGGAGGTGGTCGCCGATGGCGACGAGGTCGTCCTCCGTCGTCGATCTCGCGAGCTGTGCCCACGTCTCGGCGGGAGTGGGGACAGGAAGACCGCCGCGCAAGGTGAGGGACGCGGGTGAGATCGTGAGCCGGTGTCCGATGACGCCGGCGGTGCGCGGCTCGCGCGCGGGGGCGATGGCCGAGACGTGGAGCAGCGCGGGGTGCGCCACGGGCAGCGGCATGTCCCAGAGGGCGGCCGCCGTCTCGTGGCTGAAGAACTGGGCTGAGGTCAACCGCGGAGCGTACGCGGTGCACCTCTCACGGACGCAGAGAGGGGAGCGCCGAGCCCGCACACCGTGGAACGGCGCCGAGAGATCGCGCGCGAGCAGACGGTCGCGGGCGACGTCGAGCTGGTAGGCCTCGCGGACCGTGAAGGCGGTGCCCAACTCGGCGGGCAGAGGACGTCGGCGCATCCGCCCACCCCATCGCATTCGTCGCCCTCCTCGCGCCCAATCTCGCCCATTTGTGGACGATCCGGTGGCATCGCCGCCTGGGGAGAACAGCCCGGCGATCTCTCCGCCGGAAGGTGGCGCGGGTGCTTTGGGGTTGAGTGTCCAAAACACCCGGAGCGTTCGCAAAATTGTCCGGGTGTTTTGGACACTCAACGGCATCGGCGCCGGGGACCAGGAGCGCGGGAGGCGCCGCCTACGCGGCGGCGAGGGCCGCGCGGGCGGACGTCGTGCGGCGGCGCACCACCACGAGCGTCGTCACGACGAGCGCGAGCACGGCCCAGACGAGCAGCCCGACGACCCCCGCGCCGACGCCGCCGACCGAGGAGAGGGCGCCGAGCATGGCGTTGTAGGCCGGGGAGGTCGGCAGCACCGAGGCGAGCGCGGCGAGCACGGGCGGCACCGTGGAGACGATCCCGGCGCCCAGGGCCAGGGTGCCGATGATCGCGGCGACCCAGCGTCCCGCTCCGCCGAACAGCGCGACGAGCGCCTGATGCACCGCGGCGAAGGCGACGCCGGCCGCGACGCAGACCAGCGCGAAGAGCGCCCAGTCGCCCCAGTCGTACTTCGACGCCACCTGCACCACGCCGGCGACCAGCAGGCCCTGCACGACGCCGACGAGGGCGGCGGGAGCGAAACCGCGGAGGGCCACGAGGGCCGAGGGGCGGCGGCTCGTGAGCGCGCGCGCCGACACCGCCTGGAAGGCCACGAACGAGGCGAGCCCGCCGAACCACAGCACCGCCATCGCGAGCAGCGGCACGGCCGCCAGGCCGAACAGCGAGTCGCTCACGCCGGTGGCCGACACGGGGTCGGCGACGACGTCGGCGAGCGAGGTCGCCTGCGCGTCGGTGTAGCTCGGGATCTGCGCGACGGCCGAGTCGAGACCCCCGGCGAGCGACGAGGTCCCGGATGCCACCTGGCCCACCCCGTCGGCGAGCTGCCCGGCGCCGGTGGCGGCGTCGGAGGCTCCGGATGCCAGTTGCCCGGCTCCTCCCGCCGCATCCTGGGCGCCGGACGCGAGCTGCCCCGCTCCGTCGGCGGCCGTGCGCGCGCCGCTCGCGAGCTGACCGGCGCCGCCGGCCGCGGTCTGAGCGCCGTCGGCGAGCCGCACGGCCCCGTCGCGGGTCTGGCCGAGGCCGCCCGCGAGCTGTGAGGCGCCTCCCGCGGCGCTGCGCGCGCCGTCGGCGAGCTGCGCTGCTCCGTCGCGGGTCTGGCCGAGGCCCCCCGCGAGTTGCGACGCACCCGAGCCGAGCTCCGTCGCGCCGGTGCTGAGCTGACGCGCCCCGGTGCCGAGGCTGCTCGCGCCGCTGGAGAGGCCGTCGACCCCGCCGGCGATGGTGTTCAGGCCCGTCTCCGCCGTGCGCGCGCCGGCCGCGAGTCCCTCGGCGCCATCGGCGAGCTGGGCATTGGCGTCGGCGATCGCGCGGACGCCCGCGGGGAGCTCGGCCGCTTGGCCGGCGATCCTGCCGATGTCCGTCACGGTCTGCTGCGCCCTCGGCAGCTCGGCGTTCGTACGATCCGACGCGGCGCGCAGCTGCGCGCACAGGTCGGGGGTGGCCGTGGCATCGCACTCGTCGGCCAGGCGTTGCAGGTCTGCCGCCGCGGTGCCCAGCGCGTCGTTCACCTGCGGTGCCGCCGCGGCCACGTCCTTGGCGGTCTGCTCGAAGCCCGGCGGAATGGCATCCGCGATTCGGCCGACCTGGGTCGCGAGCTCGCGGTTCCCGGCGGCGATCGTGTCGGCGCCGGTCGCCAGATCGCCGACCCCCGACGCCGCGTCGCGGGTGCCGTCGGCGAGTTGCGTCGCTCCGTCGGAGAGCTGGTCGGCGCCGCTCGCGAGATCGTCGATGCCGCCGGAGAGGGTGCCCGCACCCGCCGCCAGGTCGTTCGCGCCGGTGGCGAGCTTGTCCGTGCCGGCGGCGAGGCCGTCGGCGCCTGTGGCGAGCTGCCCCGTTCCGTCGGCGAGCTGGTCGGCGCCCGTGGCAAGCTGCCCCGTTCCGTCGGCGAGCTGATCCGCGCCCGTCGCGAGCTGCCCGACGCCCCCGGAGAGCTGCTCGGCGCCGGTGGCGAGCTGCCCCACGCCGCCCGAGAGCGAGCCGGCGCCGGTCGCGAGCTGCCCCACGCCGTTCGACAGCTGACCGGCGCCGCCCGAGAGCTGTCCGAGCCCGTCTCGCAGCGTGTTCGCTCCGCTCGCCGCCTGGCCGGCGCCGTCGGCGAGCTGGTGCGCCCCTCCGGCCGCCTGTCCGAGCTGGTCGCTGAGCTGCGTGAAGCCGAGGAAGACGTTCTTGAGGTACTGCGACGACAGCTCGCTGCCGTAGACACTGGTGGCGGTGGATGCCAGGGTCGCGGTGATCGCGCCGTCGACCACGCGCGCGTTCGGTGCGGTGACGACCCCGATCGTCGCCTTCTCGGGGGTCTCGCCCGGGCGGGTCGAGAGAGATGCGGCCGTGAAGTTCTCGGGGATGGTGACGACGGCGGTGTACGTGCCGTCGGCGAGGCCCGCGGCCGCGTCGGAGTCGTTCGAGATCACCCAGTCGATGTTGCTCGGCTGGTCGTCGGCGCCCTTGACCAGGCCGCCGGTGAGTTGGCGTCCGAGCGGTACGAGCTGCCCGTCGAGCTCGACGGCCTTGTCGTCGTTCACGATCGCGGCGGTGATGTTCTCGAGGCGGTCGGTGGGGGTGTAGAGCGCGCCGACCAGGATGCCGCCGATGACAGCGGGCAGCAGGAGCACGCCGAGCAGCGTGCGCCAGGTCACGGGGCGGCGGGAGCGCGAGCGCTCGACGGGGAGAGTCATGCGAACACCTCGGAGAGATCGGCGAAGGTTTCGGGTTCGGAGCGGGGGTGACGCGGCGTCGACAGGGCGAGGGATGCCACATCCGGACGCTGCGCCTGGCCCAGGAGCGCGAGGGCGCGGCGCTCGTCGCGGGCGGAGACGAGCAGGGTGAACGGCGAGGACGCGTCTCCGGAACGCTCGCGCACCTCGGTGGCGGCGCGCCGGAGCAGCGAGGCGACCTCGTCGCGGGTGTCGTCGTCGAGCCGGTCGATGTCGGACACGACGACGATGCGCGAACCGCCCGCGACCGCGTCGGACACCGCGCGGGCGGCGTCCGCGGGCTCGTCGAGCAGGGCGACGCCGACTCGGGCGCGTACGGCTCCGGCGCGCTCCGGGACGAGCAGGCCGTCGACGCGGAGTCGCCCGTCGATGCCGGCGAGCCGTCCGGAGAGGGCGAGGAGCAGCGCGCGCGTGGTGCGGGTCTCGCCCGTGACCAGGAGCGTGCCGCCGTACCGGAGGCGCAGTGAGATGTCGGCGAACACCGGCTCGTCGGCATCCGTGGAGCCGACGGCGCGGAGGTCGTCGGCGGCGACCGCGATCGCGGGCTCGCTGGGCCAGTCGGCCAGGCGGACCTCGCGTTCGACGGCCTCGCCCTCGACGTCGAGCTTGGGCAGAAGGCGGTCGAGCCAGCGGGGCATCCACCACGCCTTGTCGCCGAGGAGGGCGAGCACGGCGGGGACGAGGGTCATGCGTACGAGGAACGCGTCGACCGCGACGCCGACGGCGAGACCCAGGGCGATGGGCTTGAGGCTCGAGTCGCCCTCGGGGACGAACGCGACGAACACCGCGAACATGATGACGGCGGCGGCGACGACGACGCGCGCGGAGGCGGCGAAACCGCTGCGCACGGCGCCGAGCGCCACCTCGCGGGGCGAGCGGCCGTCGCGTTTCGCGTGCACGTAGTCCTCCCGCATGCGCGAGACGAGGAACACCTGGTAGTCCATCGCGAGGCCGAACAGCACGCCCATCACCACGATCGGCATGAAGCTGATGATCGGTCCGACCTTCGCCACGTGCAGGGCGTCGGCGAACCAGCCCCACTCGAAGACCGCCGCCACGACGCCGAACGACGCGGCGACCGAGAGCAGGTATCCGCCCGCGGCGGTCAGCGGCACCCAGATCGAGCGGAACACGATCATCAGCAGCACGAGGGAGAGCCCGACGACGAAGATGCCGAAGGGAAGCAGCGCGGCGCCCAGCTGGTCGGAGATGTCGATCGTGACGGCGGTGTACCCGGTGACGAGCAGATGCACGCCGAACTCGTCGTACAGGCGCTGCTCCTGCGCGCGCAGCTCTCGCACGAGGTCGGCGGTGCGCGGGTCGTCGGGAGCGGTCTCGGGGACGATCTGCACGATGCCGGTGTCGGCGGTCTCGTTCGGGGTGGCGAGGGCGACCTCGGCGACGCCGGGGATCTTCGCGATCTCGTCGCCGATGTCTTCCATGAGCGTGAGCGGGTCGTTCGAGGTGACGATCGTCCCGGTCATGATGAGCGGGCCGTTGGCGCCGGGGCCGAAGTACTCGTCGGTGAGCTCGTAGGCGACCCGGGCCTCGTCGCCCTCCGGGAGCTGGCCGGCGTTCGGCAGCGTCAGCGCGAGTGAGGCGGCAGGGATCGCGGTGACCCCGAGCAGTCCGATGACCGCGACGGTGGTGACGACAGGATGCCGGGTCACCAGGCCCACCCATCGCTTGGCGGGTCCGTTGCGTTCGGCGCGGGCCGCGGCGGCGGATGCCTTCTCGTCACGCTCGGCCGCGGCGCGGCCCGCATCGGCCGCGGCGTCGTCGACGGACGCGCCGCGGGCCCGCTTCTTGGGCCTCGCGTAACCCCACCCGGCCACCCGGTGCCCGGCGAAGCCGAGGAAGGCGGGGGTGAGCGTCAGACCGACGCACACGGCGATCGCGACCGCGACCGAGGCCGCGATCCCCATCGTGGTGAGGAAGGGGATGTTCGCGAAGCTCAGTCCGATGAGCGCGATGAGCACGGTGATGCCGGCGAAGACGACGGCGGAGCCCGCGGTGCCGACCGCGCGGGCGGTCGACTCCTCCGGGTCCATCCCGGCGCGCGTCTGATCCTGATGTCGCGACACGATGAAGAGGGCGTAGTCGATGCCGACCGCCAGTCCCAGCATCACCGCCAGCAGCGGGGTCGTGGACGACACGGTCGCGAAGCCGGTGGCGATGAAGATCAGGGCCACCGAGAGGCCGACGCCGAGGATCGCGGTGGCCAGCGGCATCCCCGCCACCAGGAACGAGCGGAACGTCACCATCAGCACGAGGGCGGCGATCAGCACGCCGAGCGCCTCGGTGAGGGTCGCTCCCGGGACGTCGGTGGCGAAGAGCTGGCCGCCCAGGACGGACTGAGAGCCGGCGGGGAGGGCGGAGCCGAGGGCGGCGGCCTGCTCGCGGAGGCCGTCGACGGTGGCGTCCGGGACCTCCGTCGACTCGCCCGCGAACTGGATGCGCACGATGGCGGCGCGGTCGTCGTCGGAGATCCCGCCGGAGATGCGGGAGTCGTAGGGGTCGGTGACGGCCTCGACGAAGTCGAGCTCGCCGATGTCGGTGCTCGCCTTCTGGATGGCGTCCTGGTAGGCCTGGTCGCGCACGCTGGCACCGTCGGCGGCGACGACGATGACCTCGGCGCTGGCGCCGCTGACCTGGGGGAACGTGCGCCCGAGCATCTCGAGGCCGGCCTGCGACTCGGTGCCCGGGATCGCGAAGGTGTTGTCGGTGCCCTTGGCGAAGAGGGCGACACCACCACCGGCGAGCACGAGGACGAGTAACCAGGCGGTCAGGACACGCCACGGGTGGCGGAACGACCAGCGACCCAGGGTGTACAAGAAAGTTGACACGGAGGCGGCTCCCACGATCGGCGGACAGTCGATACATCGCCGTATCGGATACAACAATGTATCGTAGTCACCCGGGGGAGAATCGACGCTGAGTTTCACCCGTGAACAGGAGGACGCGGATGACCGACACCGCACCGGCGCCGTCGCGTCGACGAGAGAACACGCGCACGCGCCTGATGGATGCGGCGGCCGAGATGTTCGCCGAGGTCGGCATCGACGCCGCCTCCGTCGAGGCGATCTGCGAGCGCGCCGGCTTCACCCGCGGCGCCTTCTACTCGAACTTCGCCTCCAAGGAGGAGCTGTTCCTCGCGCTGTGCGCGCGCTCCGCCGAGACCACCATCGCGGCCGTCCGCGAGAGGGTCACCTCGATCGAGGACCGGGGGCTGGATGCCGCCGGCGACGTGATGCAGCTCGTGCAGGAGGTGCTCGAGGCCACGGGGGAGGACCGCCTCGATGTGCTGCTCGGAGCGGAGACGCGTCTCCAGGCCCTGCGCAACCCCGAGTTCGCCCAGGCGTACCTGACGTTGAACCAGGGCCTCGGGGAGAGCGTCACCCAGCTGGTGCGCGACATCGCCCAGGCGCGGGGCCTGTCGATGCGCGTGCCCGCCGAGGTGGCGACCGAGCTGCTGCTCGCGGTGTGGGTCTCGACGTCGGAGACCGCGCTGCTCACCGGTCAGGCTGCGGCGGTCTCGCGCGGGCAGTTGGCCGAGCGGCTGTCGCAGGTGGTCGGGCTCATCCTCGACTGAGCTCCAGCGCGGCGTAGCACCGCCGCAGGCGATCGAGCCACCAGTCGCGGCGATCGTCGTCGGCCGCGACGCGGTCGAGATCGGCCGTGGTGGGTCGGGGGCGCGCGAGCGGCAGGACCCCTCCCCGCGCGAGGAGAGGGGATGCCACGACGTCGGCGGAGAAGAGCGAGGCGGTGCCGAGTCCGCAGTCGTACTCCAGCGCGGGCAGCGCCGCGGCCAGAGCGACGCCCATCGACAGCCCGATCGAGGTGTCGAGCGCGCTCGAGACCACCGCGGGGAGTCCCGCCTCGGCCACGAGGGCGAGCGCGGCGTGCACGCCCCCGAGGGGCTGGGCCTTGATCACCAGCAGATCGGCGGCCCCCTCGCGCGCCACCCGGAGCGGATCGTCGGCCTTGCGCACGCTCTCGTCTGCGGCGATCGGGATGTCGAGGTACGCGATGCGCTCGCGCAGGAGCGACAGCTCGTCGACCTGAGTGCACGGCTGCTCGACGTACTCGAGGTCGAACCCGGCGAGGGCGTGCGCGGCCCGCTCCGCCTCGTCGACGTTCCACGCGCCGTTGGCGTCGACGCGGACGCGCCCCTCGGGACCCATCGCCTCGCGCACCGCGCGAACCCGCGCGATGTCGTCTGCGAGGGTCTGTCCCGGCTCGGCGACCTTGACCTTCACGGTGCGGCACCCGTCGTACCGGGCCAGGATCGACGGCACCGCGGAGGCCTCCACCGCGGGCATCGTGGCGTTGACGGCGACCACGTCGCGGCGGGGTTCGGGTGTCGGGCGCCAGCCGAAATCGATCGCCCCGGCGAGCCAGGTCGCGGCCTCGGCGTCGGGGTACTCCACGAACGGGGAGAACTCCGTCCAGCCCTCCGGCCCCTCGAAGACGATCGCCTCGCGGGTCTCGACGCCGCGGAAGCGGGTGGCCAGCGGAAGGGCCACCACCCGTGCGGTCGCGAGGACATCGTCGAGCGGGGGGAGGGGCGCGGTGCTCATCCCCCCATCCTGGCCCCGGTGTCGGTGGCCGGGAATAGGCTGGCGCCATGCTCTTCGACACCCCGGTGCGCCTCGGCGTCCAGATCCAGCCGCAGCACGTCCAGTACTCCGACATCCGCGACGCCGTCTTGCGTCTGGAAGAGATGGGCGTCGATGTCCTCTTCAACTGGGACCACTTCTTCCCTCTGTACGGCGACCCCGACGGCGAGCACTTCGAGGCGTGGACCATGCTGGCCGCCTGGGCCGAGCAGACCGAGCGTGTCGAGTTCGGTGCCCTGGTGAACTGCAACAGCTACCGGGGCGCCGACCTGCAGGCCGACATGGCCCGCACGATCGACCACATCAGCAAGAAGGGCGGCGACACCGGTCGCTTCATCTTCGGCACGGGCTCGGGCTGGTTCGAGCGCGACTACGACGAGTACGGCTACGAGTTCGGCACGGCCGGGTCGCGGCTGAACGCCCTCGCCGCCGACCTCGACCGCATCGTCGCCCGCTGGGGCAAGCTCAATCCCGCCCCGACGCGCCACATCCCCGTGATGATCGGCGGCAAGGGCGAGCAGAAGACCCTCCGCATCGTCGCGAAGCACGCCGACATCTGGCACAGCTTCGTCACGCCCGACGAACTGCCCCACAAGCTCGGTGTGATCGAGAAGTGGGCCGACACCGAGGGCCGCGATCTGTCGGGCCTCGTGGTCTCCAACGAGCTGAAAGACCGCGACGAGTCCGACGCCGACGCCCTCTTCGACGCGGGCACGCGTCTGTTCACCCTCGGCTTCTCCGGCCCCGAGTGGGACTACTCGCTCGTCGAGCGTTGGCTCGTCTGGCGCGACGCCAGGAACGCCTGAGCCCCGCGCCGGCACCCGTCCCCGCGAGGGGCGGGTGCCGGCGTCATCACCGTGCGGCACGACGACGGCACCCCCTCGCATGGCCGGTCGTAGGCTGGAACCGTGACCGTTTCCGAGCTGTTCGACCCCACGGCGTGGACGCTCGCGCCCGGCGCCGAGCGATACACCGACATCACCGCGCACGTCAGCACCGACGGCCGGATCGCCAGGATCGCCTTCGATCGCCCCGAGGTGCGCAACGCCTTCCGCCCGCACACGGTCGACGAGCTGTACACCGCGCTCGACATCGCGCGACAGGACCACCGCATCGGCGTCGTGCTGCTCACCGGCAACGGGCCGAGCCCGAAGGACGGCGGGTGGGCGTTCTGCTCCGGCGGCGACCAGCGCATCCGCGGACGCGACGGATACAAGTACTCGCACGAGGAGCACACGGTGCACGACCCGGGTCGCGCCGGGCGCCTGCACATCCTCGAGGTGCAGCGGCTCATCCGCTTCATGCCGAAGGTCGTCATCGCGGTCGTCCCCGGGTGGGCCGCCGGCGGAGGGCACTCGCTCAACGTCGTGTGCGACCTGTCGATCGCGAGCGCCGAGCACGGACGCTTCAAGCAGACGGATGCCGACGTGGGCTCGTTCGACGCCGGCTACGGCTCCGCGTACTTCGCGCGCCAGATCGGGCAGAAGTTCGCCCGGGAGATCTTCTTCCTCGCTGAGGAGTACTCGGCCCAGCGGGCATACGAGCTGGGCGCCGTGAACCGCGTCGTGCCGCACGCCGACCTGGAACGCGAGGCGATCGCGATGGCGCGGACCATCCTCACCAAGTCGCCCACCGCGATCCGCATGCTGAAGTTCGCGTTCAACGCGGTCGACGACGGACTCGTCGGCCAGCAGGTGTTCGCGGGTGAGGCCACGCGTCTCGCGTACGGCACCGACGAGGCCGCCGAGGGGCGGGACTCCTTCCTCGAGAAGCGCGACCCCGACTGGTCCGACGTGCCGTGGCACTACTGAGCGCGGGGTCCGGCGCGTGAGGCTCGAGCCCCCGGCATCCGGCGATCCCCGCGACGTCCTGCGGGCCCTGCGCGCGGCGGTGCTGGGCCCCGGTCCCGCGGTCGCGTTGGGCGCGTCGTCCGACCCGCTCGCCGAGGTGCCCGCGGGCACGGCCGCGGTCGTGACGACCTCGGGGTCGACCGGGGTGCCGAAGTCGGTCGCCCTGAGCCGCAACGCGTTGATCTCCAGCGCCTACGCGACGGCCGCGCGCCTCGGCGAGGGGGCGTGGTTGCTGGCCGTGCCCGCGACGTACGTCGCCGGGGTGCAGGTGCTCGTCCGTGCGCTCCTCGCCGACCGTGAGCCCGCCGTGCTCTCCGGGCCCTTCCGTCCCGAACCGTTCGCGGCGGCCGCCCTCGGCATGGCCTCGCACGAGAACGGCGCCCGTGTGCCCACGTACACCTCGCTCGTCCCCGCGCAACTGCAGCGGCTCCTGGATGCCGCCGACACCGATCCCACGGTGGGACAGGCGCTGCGCTCCTTCGAGGCGATCCTCATCGGCGGGCAGGCGCTCGCCCCGGCGATCCGTGAGCGTGCGCGGGAGGCGGGCGCGCGGATCGTGCGCACCTACGGCTCCAGCGAGACCAGCGGTGGCTGTGTCTACGACGGGGTGCCGCTCGACGGCGTCGGGGTCGACGTCGTCGGGGGAGAGGTGCGGCTGTCCGGGCCGACCCTCGCGGACGGCTATCTGGGCGACCCCGCGCGCACCGCGGCGACCTTCCCCCTCGACGAGAACGGAACGCGCTGGTACCGCACCGGTGACGGCGGCGAGGTGGTCGACGGCGTCCTGAGCGTCACCGGGCGCCTCGACAACGTCATCGTGTCGGGCGGGGTGAACGTCTCGCTCGATCGGGTCGAGGCGGCGGTGCGCGGCATCCGGGGTCTCGAGGCGGCCGTGGTCGTGCCGATACCGGATGCCACCTGGGGGCAGGGCTCCGCCGTGATCGTCCCGGGTCTCGGCTCCGACGCCGAGGGCGAGACACTGGCCGCGGTGCGCTCGGCGGTGGCAGAGAGCGTCGGCGCGGTCGCGCGACCGGCGCGCGTGATCGCCGTCGACGACCTGCCGACGCTGTCGTCGGGCAAGCCCGATCGGGCAGCGCTGGCACAGCGCTTCGGCGGCGCGGGCTTAGGATGACCCTCCGTGGCAGCACAGTCTCGTAAGCGTTCGCGTCCGGCGCCGAAGCGTCGTCCCCCGGGCAATCCGCAGAAGGCCAAGAGCGCCGCCCCCCGGGCCGCGACCCCGGCCACGGCGCGCGACTGGATCGCCGCCGCGCGGCTGCGCACTCTGCCCCTCGCGATCACCCCGGTGCTCATCGGCACGGGCGCCGCCACCCTCGTCGACGACCAGTTGCACGGGGTGATCGCCCTGGCGTGCCTGGCCGTGGCGTTCGCCCTGCAGATCGGCGTCAACTACGCCAACGACTACAGCGACGGCATCCGCGGCACCGACGACGTGCGCGTGGGGCCGGGGCGGCTCACCGGCGGCAAGAAGGCGAAGCCGCGCACCGTGCTGATCGTCGCCCTGGCGTTCTTCGCGCTCGCGGCGGTCGTGGGGCTCGCGATCGTGGTGCGTACGGGGCAGTGGTGGCTGCTCGCGGTCGGCGTGGCCTGCATCGTGGCGGCGTGGTTCTACACCGGCGGCAAGCGGCCGTACGGCTACAACGCGATGGGCGAGCTGTTCGTCTTCGTGTTCTTCGGTCTCGTCGCGACCCTCGGCACGACCTGGGTGCAGGTGCAGGTCATCCCCCAGGAGGCGTGGTTCGGGGCTGTCGCCGCGGGACTGCTGGCCTGCGCCGTGCTGCTGGCCAACAACCTGCGCGACATCGACCAGGACCGTCTCGCGGGCAAGCGGACCCTGTCGGTGCTGATCGGGCGCCGCCCCACGCAGGTGCTCTTCACGGTCTTCGTGCTCGTGCCGTTCGGGATCTCGGCATTCCTCGCGCTGGTGTACCCCGTCGCCTGGCTCACGCTGATCGCCCTGCTGGGGGCGCTGTCGTCGGTGCTGATCGTGTGGACGTATCGCACGCCGCGCGAGCTCATCACCGCGCTCCAGGTGACGAGCTTCACCTCGGTCGCCTACGGCGCCCTGCTGTTCTGGGCCTTCGTGGCCTGAGCGTCAGCGGCCCGCGCCGCCCTCGGGGCGATCCGTCTCGAGGGAGGGCGCCCCGGCAGCCGACGCGTCGACGACGGCATCCTCGGCGTCGGCGTCGGCTTCGGCCGCCGAGCGACGGCCCCGGGTCTCGCGGGTCGCACGGCGATCCGCCAGACCACCGGTCACGCGGTCCAGCGGACGACGCAGGAACAGCAGCGACAGGCTGAGCCCGATGAGGGCGGCGAAGACCGCGGCCAGCCACGGCAGTTCCTGGAAGACCGGGAACAGCAGCAGGATGCCGAGCGGCACGAGGAACGCGAGCAGACGCAGGGCCGTGTAGACCAGGGCGGACCGGGCACGCATCCCCCCAGTCTACGGCGGCGAGACGGCTCCGCGGCGCCCGGCCGGTGCCCAGCGGACGCACGTAGGATTGGGTCATGGCACGGCTGCTGTTGATACTGGCGCTCGTGGCGACCGCCTTCTGGGTCTACACGATCGTCGACTGCGCGGTCCAGCCGGCCGGTCGACATCGCGGGGTGAGCAAGCCCGCGTGGATGGTCATCGTCATCCTCCTCCCGGTGCTCGGCGGCATCCTGTGGTTCCTCATCGGTCGCGGACGCGCCGGTGCCCCGGTGCCCCGTCGAGCCCCCGACGACGACCCCGAGTTCCTCGGTCGCCTCTCGCCCGCCGCGCGAGCCGATCAGGACGAACGGATCCGCCGCCTCGAAGAGGAGCTCGCACAGCTGGACTCCGAGGCCGACGACCCGCGTGACACGCGGCCCCAACCGCCCACCGACGACCCCGGCGACGACGACACCCGCGGCCAGCGCGGCGCGGTCAGCTGAGTCGTGGGCGCGAACGACGAGCGCTCCGCGGCGCCCTCGACCGATGCCGCCGCGGCCCTGCTGGCCGGCCTGGTCTCGCGCGGTGTCCGCCATCTCGTGGTCAGTCCCGGCTCGCGCTCGCAGGCGCTCGCCCTGGTCGCGGCCGACCTCGAGCGTGCGGGCCTCGTGCGCCTGCACGTGCGCATCGACGAGCGCGTGGCCGGCTTCACGGCCCTCGGCATCGGGCGTGAGAGCGGAATGCCGGCCGCGCTCATCTGCACCTCGGGCACCGCGGTCGCCAACCTGCTCCCCGCGGCGCTCGAAGCCCACCACGCGGGCGTGCCGCTCCTGCTGCTGACCGGTGACCGCCCGCCCGAGCTGCGCGGCGTCGGCGCGAATCAGACGACGCGCCAGCCCGGGCTCTTCCGGGCGGCGACGCGGCTCGAGGCCGACCTCCCCGTGCCCGAGGCCGTCGACCACGACGGGACGGGCGAGCAGACGGCGGAGTTCGACGCCGTGGCCGCGACCGCGCTCGCCGCAGCGCTGGGCGAGGGAGCCCGCGCGGCGGGACCCGTCCATCTCAACGTCCCCCTGCGCGAGCCGCTGGCGGGTGCCGCTCCCGTCTGGCTGCTCGAGCGGGCGTCCGCGCGCTCCGTCCCCGCGCCCGCGGAGGCCGACGCCGACGTCGACGCGGAGGCATCCGGTGCCCTCTATCAGGGCGGGGGCGGTATCGGGGTCGCCGACGTCGCCCCCGAGACCGAGGCCGCCTTCCCCCTCGAACTCGGCCCCCGCACGATCGTCGTGGCCGGGGCCGATGCCGGGCCCGCGGCGGAGGAGCTCGCGCATCGCGGCGGCTTCCCGCTCGTGGCCGAGATCGTCAGCGGTGCGCGGTTCGGGCGCCAGGTCGTGCACGGGTACCGCGCTCTGCTGCGCGATCCGCACCTCGGTGGCCGCATCGAGCGCGTCGTGGTCCTGGGGCACCCGACCCTGAGCCGCGAGGTGGCGCAGCTCCTCGCGCGCGACGATGTCGAGGTCATCGCCGTGCGCGGGCCGGGGGAGCCCGTCAACCTCAACGGGGCCACGCAGGGTGTGGATGCCGTCCGCGTCGCCCGCGGCGAGACCGACCGCGCGTGGCTCGGCGACTGGATGCGCGCCTCCCGCGCCGCGACGGTCGACCTGTCGCCGCCGGCACCCGATGCGGATGGACTGGCCTCGGCCGTGCCCCACGAGCGGCTGGGGGCGATCAATGCCGAGGTCGAGGTCATACGCGCGCCCCTCGACCGCGCGGCGCTCGTCGACGCGCTGTGGCGCGCGACCTGGCCCCACGACCGCCTGGTGTTCGGGTCGTCCCGCCTCGTGCGGGTGGCGGACGAGCTCCTGGGCGGCAAGAAGGTGGCCGTGCACGCCAACCGCGGGCTCGCCGGGATCGACGGCACGATCGCGACGGCGACGGGTATCGCGCTCGCGAGCCAGCTCGACGAGCGCCCCGGCGTGACGCGCGTGCTGTTGGGCGACCTGGCGTTCCTGCACGACGTGGGCGCGCTTTTGCTCCCCCCGGGCGAAGACGAGCCGCGTCTACAGGTCGTGGTGGGCAACGACGGCGGGGGCACCATCTTCGACGGCCTCGAGGTCGCCGCGGTCGCCGGCGTCGACGCGATGGAACGGGTGCAGTACACCCCGCACGCGGTGCGGCTCGAGCACGTGGCCCTCGCCTTCGGCTGGGAGTACCACCGCGTCACGACGCGCGTCGCCCTCGATCAGGTGCTGACGGCGCCGGGCGGCGGGCGTCAGCTGATCGAGGTGCCGCTGCCGCGTTGACGACGCGCGCGTCAAGGTGTGGCGCGCGCCCCGTGCTTCACGCCACGATGGCGCGATGAGCACGAGCAGCAGATGGACCGTCCCCGCCTCCCAGGCCCTCAGCGTCGCTCCGGGATTCCGCCTCGCCGACATCGACACCCGGGCGACCCCGGGATACGACGGGGCGAAGGCCGACGGCCAGGCCGATCTCGAGGCGGGGGTCGCCCCGCTCGCGGGCCTGCAGGAGCGCCTCTTCGCCCAGAGCGTCGCGGGAACGGCCACGGGGTCGGTCCTGCTCGTCCTGCAGGCGATGGACACCGCGGGCAAGGGCGGCATCGTGCGCCACGTGGTCGGATCGGTCGACCCGCAGGGCGTGGAGCTCGCCTCGTTCAAGAAGCCGACGGCCGAGGAGCTCTCGCACGATTTCCTCTGGCGCATCCGCAAACGACTTCCGGATGCCGGCCGCATCGGGGTGTTCGACCGGTCGCACTACGAGGACGTGCTGATCGGCCGCGTCCGCTCGCTCGCCCCGGCCGACGAGATCGAACGCCGGTACGGGGCGATCGTCGCGTTCGAGGCGGAGGCGGCGGAACTCGGCATCCGGGTGGTCAAGGTGATGCTGCACATCTCGAAGGACGAGCAGCGCGAGCGGCTCGCCGACCGCCTCGAACGCCCCGACAAGCACTGGAAGTACAACCCGTCCGACGTCGACGAGCGTCGACTCTGGGACGACTACATGGATGCCTACCAGGTGGCGATCGAGCGCACGTCGACGCCGCTCGCGCCCTGGCACGTGGTTCCCGCCGACCGCAAGTGGTACGCCCGTCTGGCCGTCCAGCGTCTGCTGATCGACGCCCTCACCGACATCGACCCGCAGTGGCCGGCCGCCGGCTACGACGTCGAGGAGGAGAAGCGGCGCCTCGCGGCCTCGTGATCGGGCGCGCGTGGCTCAGGCGAGCGCGTCGACGATCGGGCGGAACTTGACGCGGGTCTCGAGCAGTTCCGACTCGGGCACGCTGTCGGCGACGATCCCCGCGCCCGCGTAGGCGGTGATCGGCGCGGTGGGCGACGCCGGGGCGGCGCGATCGATCTGGGCGCACCGCAGCGCGATCGCCCACTCGCCGTCACCCGAGGCGCCGATCCAGCCGACCGCGCCGGCGTAGCGTCCGCGGTCGAAGGGCTCCAGGCGGCGGATGACGTCGATCGCGGCGTCGGTCGGCGTGCCCGCGACGGCCGCGGTCGGGTGGAGCACCCCCACGAGGTCGAGCGAGGATGCCGCTTCGCTCAGCACGCCCTCGACGTCGGTCGCGAGGTGCCAGACGTTCGGGAGCTTCAGCGTGAAGGGCTGTTCCGCGGCGGCGAGGGCCGAGGTGTGCGGCCGAAGCGCCGTGAGCACGCTCTGCACGGCGAAGCGGTGCTCCTCCTGGTCTTTCGCGCTCTCGGACAGCGCGAGCGAGGCCGCGGCGTCGGTGTCGGCGTCGGCGCCGCGCGCCACGGTCCCGGCGAGGACGCGAGCGGTGACCGTGCCGTTCGACACCGTCACGAGTGTCTCGGGGCTCGCGCCGATGAGGCCGTCGACGGCGAACACCCAGCAGTCGGGGTATCCCTCGTGCAGCGACCGCACGAGGCGGCGCAGGTCGGACCCGGCGGGGATCGTGCCGGCGATGTCGCGCGCGAGCACGACCTTGCCGACCTCGCCGGCGTGGATCGCCTCGACCCCGTGCCGGACGGCATCCTGATACCCCTCGGCGCTCTGCAGGCCCGGGCCGAGGGTCGCCGACCAGTGGGGGCCGAACGGGGAGCGCGGGGGAAGGTCGGGTTCGGCCTCGTCGGGGGTGTCGTCGAAGGCGAGGCGGGTGACCCAGGCGCGCCCGCCGCGGCGACCGACGATCACGCCGGGGACGCGCAGGACGCTCTCGCGCTCGGAGCGGGCGTCGAACACGAACGACCCGAACGCGAGCAGGCCGGTCCCCGGGAGGTTCACGGGGTCGTCGACCTCGGCCGCCGCGGCGATCGCGCGCCAGCGGTCGGCGATGCTCGCGTCTCCCGGACGCGCCCCGCGGTAGCGCAGCGTCAGCAGGTCGCCGAACGCGGCGAGAGACTCCCCGCGGCGGCTCCAGAAGAGCGGGTCGTAGGGGGTGGTGTACGCGAGCACATCGTCCAGCGGGGGCAGCTCACGCGTCACCACGCGCAGGCGCGGCACGGTGTCATCCGCGATTTCGGTCACACCTTCCAGGGTAGACCGGGCGACGTGGCGGCCCTCGGCATTGCTTCGCTCGCGACATGACGCGCACGTGCGGCGTCTCGACCGGGTCCCGTCGGGCGGCGGGCCTCGGGCCAGACCTCGGGCGGCCGGCCTCGTCCGGCGGACCGGGACGCGGTCGAGATCCTGGGGTTCGGTCGCACGGCCGCGGTGCGCGCCGCGGCCCGCAGCCCGTTTTAGACTCGCGACATGTCCTCCCGACCCGCGCCCGGCACCCGACTGCTGTTCCGCTGGCGCAAGTGGGACGGGTCGCCGCACTGGGTGCAGGACAGCGTGTACCTCGGTTCCGACGAGTGGGGCGATTGGTTCGGCCAGCAGGTCGGGTGGCGCAGCGCCCGGCCGGGCGCGGAGTTCGTGTGCCGTCAGCCCAACGTGACCCTCGTCCCCGCGAGCGGCGACTGGGCCTTCACCCACAACGCGGATCCGCACCCCGTGGCCGTCTACATCGACCTGGCGTGGGACATCCGCTGGAGCGACGAGGGCGTGCCGACCGGCATCGACATGGATCTCGACGTGGTCCGCCGCACCGACGGGCGCGGCACATGGATCGACGACCGCGACGAGTGGGACGAGCACCGCGTGCGCTACGGCTACCCGGCCGACATCGTCACGCACCTGGAGACGACGGCGGTCGCCCTCGAGCACCGGGTGCGCGAGGGGATCGCCCCGTTCTCCGACGCCGTGACGGGGCCCTGGCTCGCACGGCTGGCCGCCCTGGCAACCCCCGGGGACGACGCGGCGCTGCCCGCCTAGACTCGACGGGTGAGCAGCGACCCCAACCGCGCCGACCTCGGTAAAGACCCGCGACGAGTCAGCGGGATGTTCGACCAGGTCGCCCCGGCGTACGACCGCACCAATGCGGTGCTGAGCCTCGGCAACGACCGCTTCTGGCGTGTGGCGACCCTCCGGGCCGTGGCACCGAAGCGCGGGGAGCGGATCCTCGACCTCGCCGCCGGGACCGGAACCTCGTCGATGGCGTTCGTGCCCAGCGGCGCGCACGTGGTCGCGGCCGACTTCTCGCGGGGGATGATCGCGGAGGGCCGTCGTCGGCACGGGAACGTCCCGAACCTCGAGTTCGTGCAGGCGGATGCCACCGACCTGCCGTTCCGCGATGGCGAGTTCGACGCGGTGACGATGTCGTTCGGCTTGCGCAACGTCAACGATCCGCGCCGCGCCCTGCGCGAGCTGTATCGCGTGACGCGCCCCGGGGGCCGCATCGTCGTCTGCGAGTTCTCGCACCCGCCGTCCCGGGCCTTCAACGGCCTCTACCGCTTCTACAACGATCGCATCCTGCCGTCGGTGGCGAAGGCGGTCAGCTCGAACGCCGAGGCCTACGACTACCTCAACGAGTCGATCCGCGACTGGCCCGACCAGTCGACCCTGGCGAGCTGGATGCGCGACGCGGGATGGGATGCCGTGGCCTACCGCAACCTGTCGTTCGGAATCGTCGCCCTGCACCGTGGCATCCGTCCCGCCGAGTGAGGGCGGTGCGATCCATCCGTCGCCGCGGTCGGCTGTCAACCGTCGAGATAGCCGGGGGACGGCGCAAGCGGGCCAGGATAGGCTGATTCCGTGACCCCGAGACCGCCCGCGGCCAGCACCCGCCTGACGGGCAAGCTGGGCCTGAGTGACCGCATCTTCGCGGGACTGCGTTCGCGCACCCTCCTGTCGACCGTCGAGGCCGGCCTCGCGCGCGTCGAGAGCGAGCTCGAGGTCGAGGTGCGCAGCGCCGACCGACTCGCCGACGTCACGGCCCGCTACCTGTACGAGGCCGGGGGCAAGCGCGTGCGGCCGATGCTCGCGATCCTCACCGCGCAGCTCGGTCAGGGCACGACGAAGGAGGTCGTCGAGGTCGCCACGGCCCTCGAGCTGACGCACCTCGGGTCGCTGTACCACGACGACGTCATGGACGGCGCCGACAAGCGCCGCGGCGTCCCCAGCGCGCAGACCGTGTTCGGCAACAACATCGCCATCCTGACCGGCGATCTGCTGTTCGCCCGCGCGAGCCAGCTCATGGCCCGCCGCGGTGAGCGCGCGATCCAGCTGCAGGCCGACACCTTCGAGCGCCTCGTGCTCGGGCAGATGCACGAGACGGTCGGGCCGCAGGACGCCGACGATCCGGTCGCGTTCTACCTGCAGGTGCTGGCCGACAAGACGGGTTCGCTCATCGCCGCGGCCGCGCAGTCGGGCGTCATCTACTCGGGTGCGCCGGAGGAGTTCGAGCAGCCGATGATCGTCTTCGGCGAGAAGGCGGGCGTCGCGTTCCAGCTGCTCGACGACGTCATCGACCTGTCGCCGGACGCGTCCGAGACGGGCAAGGTCCCCGGAACCGACCTGCGGGCGGGCGTACCGACCATGCCGTATCTGCTGCTCGGACACCGCTCGGATGCGGCCTCCGCCGACTTGCGCGTGCGCATCGACGAGGGCCAGGAGCGTATCGCCGCCGGTGCCGACCCGTCGATCCTCGACGCCCCGCTCGCGGAGCTGCGCGACCACGACACCACGCACGAGACCCTGCGCCTCGCGCACCAGTGGTCGCAAGAGGCGATCGACGCCCTCGCCCCGCTGCCCGACGGTGCGGTGCGCGAGGCGCTGACGCGCTTCGCGCGCGCGGTCGCCGACCGCTCGGCCTGACCTTTTCCCACCCCCCCCGATCACGATCGAGAGGACCCCATGACGAAGCTGCGCCTCGCCATCGTCGGAGCCGGCCCCGCCGGCATCTACGCCGCCGACATCCTGCTGAAAGCCGAGCGTCAGTTCGACGTGTCGATCGACCTCTTCGAGCAGCTGCCGGCGCCCTACGGCCTCGTCCGTTACGGCGTCGCCCCCGACCACCCCCGCATCAAGGGCGTCATCACGGCGCTGCGCGAGGTGCTCGACCGCGGCGACATCCGCATCTTCGGCAACGTGCGCTTCGGCGAGGACATCACCCTCGACGACCTCAAGCAGCACTACAACGCGGTGATCTTCTCCACCGGCGCGATCCGCGACGCCGACCTCGACATCCCCGGCATCGACGCGGGCGGGTCGTACGGCGCCGCCGACTTCGTCAGCTGGTTCGACGGCCACCCCGACGTGCCGCGAGAATGGCCGCTCGAGGCCGAGTCGGTCGCGGTCATCGGCAACGGCAACGTCGCCCTCGACATCACGCGCATGCTCGCCAAGCACGCCGACGACCTGCTGCCCACCGAGGTGCCCGACAACGTCTACCAGGGGCTCAAGGCCTCGCCGGTCACCGACGTGCACGTCTTCGGTCGTCGCGGTCCCGCCCAGGTCAAGTTCACCCCCCTCGAGCTGCGTGAGCTGGGTGAGCTCCGCGACGTCGACATGGTCGTCTACGACGAGGACTTCGACTACGACGAGGCCTCGCTCGCGGCCATCCAGACCAACAAGCAGGTCAAGGTCATCGACCGGGTGCTGCAGGAATGGCGCACCCGACCGGGCGTGAACAACGCCGGGGGAGAGGCCTCCCGTCGCCTGCACCTGCACTTCTGGGCCAAGCCCCTCGAGGTCGTGAAGGACGCCGAGGGCCGTGTCGCCGCCCTGAAGTACGAGCGCACGAAGCCCGACGCCGAGGGGGGCGTCGTGGGCACCGGCGAGATTCGCGAGGTGCCGATCCAGGCGCTGTACCGCGCGGTCGGCTACTTCGGCTCACCGCTGAAGGACGTCCCCTTCGACGAGCGCCACGGCGTCATCCCGAACCACGAGGGCCAGGTGCTCTCCGCCGACTCGAACGAGCGCATCCCCGGCGTCTACGCCACCGGGTGGATCAAGCGCGGTCCCGTCGGACTCATCGGACACACCAAGTCGGATGCCATGGAGACCGTGCGCCACGTCATCAACGACCAGGGCGAATGGTGGCGTCCCGCGCATCCGGAGGAGGAGGCCATTCCGGCCCTCCTCGCCGAGCGCGGCGTGCGCTGGACCGACCTCGACGGCTGGCACCGCCTCGACGAGCACGAGATGGCCCTGGGTGCACCGCACGAGCGCGCGCGCATCAAGGTCGTCCCGCGTGACGAGATGATCCGGATCTCGCGCGGCGAGTAACGACGCCACCGCCGCGAGCCGCCCCGTCGATGACGTGGGCGGCTCGTCCGCGTCCGGCTCGCGGAGCGGGTGAAGGAGAATGGGGCGGGCGGGCCTACGGAGGTGACGGATGAGCGTGACGGCGATCCTCCTGGGGGTGTTCCTCATCGGGACGGGTGCGGCTGCTTACCGGGGGCGCTGGCGCCGATGGGCTTTCGCGCGGCCGGTGTTCTCCTTCGCGATCGGATTCGGGACCTTGTACGCGGGCCTCGCCATGGTCTTCTTCGGCGTGGTGACCCTGCTCGGAGAGGCCGTCCCTCTGGTGGTGCAGCGTGCAGCGGGGGTCGTCGTCATGGTGCTGATGGTCCTCATGCTCGTGTCGCTCTTCTGGTTCCCGACCTTGCTGACCCCGCGGTGGTTCCGGGAGGAACGTGCGGCGCAGCGAGCGTCCAGGACACCGCCTCCCTCGGCGCGCTCGCGCGACTAACACCCATCTCCGCCGGAGGCAAGCCTCGCGACCTGGATTCACCCGCGTCGGCAGGATGGATGCCACGATGCCGGGCTCCGACGCCCGCACACCGAGGCGAGGGGGCCGGATGCGAACGGTGAGACGGATCGTGGCCGGAGCCTCGGCTCTCGCCCTCGCGGGCACGCTCGGTGCCTGCTCCGCGGGCGACGGGGTGCCGACGCTCACGTGGTACATCAACCCCGACGACGGCGGTCAGGCCGAGATCGCGGCATCCTGCACCGAAGCCGCCGACGGGGCCTACCGCATCGAGACCTCCCTGCTCCCGCGGGACGCCGCGTCGCAGCGCGAGCAGCTCGCGCGGCGCCTGGCGGCGAGCGACCGGTCGCTCGACATCATGAGCCTCGATCCGCCCTTCATCCCGGAGTTGGCCGAACCCGGGTTCCTCGCGCCCGTCCCCGACGAGTTGCAGAGCACCGACGGCATCGTCGAGGGGGCCGTGCAGTCGGCGAGCTGGAACGGGGAGCTCGTGACGGTGCCGTTCTGGGCCAACACGCAGTTGCTCTGGTATCGGAAGTCCGTCGCCGAGGCCGCCGGGCTCGACATGACGCAGCCCGTGACGTGGGACCAGATCATCCAGGCCGCCGAGGACCAGAACAAGCAGCTCGGCGTGCAGGGCGCGCTCGCCGAGTCGCTCACCGTGTGGATCAACGCGCTCGTCGCGTCGGCCGGTGGGGAGATCCTCGAGAACCCCGAGGCCAAGCCCGACGAGATGCAGCTGGGGCTGGAGACGGATGCCGGGAAGGCCGCCGCCGACATCATCGGGCGCATCGGCTCGTCGGGGCTCGCAGGCCCCGGGCTCCCGACGGCGGACGAGAACGCGAGCATGAATCTCTTCCAGGGCGACAACGGCTCGTTCATGGTCAACTGGCCCTTCGTCTACCCGGCCATGCAGGCGTCCGCCCCGGACGTAGTCGAGGACCTCGGCTGGGCGGTGTATCCCCGCGTAGACGCTGGAACCCCGGCGGCCCCTCCCGTCGGTGGGATCAACCTCGGCGTCGGCGCCTACAGCGAGAACGCCGACCTGGCCTGGCAGGCTGTGGCCTGCATCGTCAGCCCGGAGAATCAGGCGCAGTACTTCGTCACCAACGGCAACCCGCCCTCCAACCTCGCCGCGTACGACGACGCCGAGGTGAACGAGAAGTTCCCGATGGCCTCCACGATCGCCGAATCTTTGCAGCTGGGCGCCCCGCGTCCGCAGACGCCGTACTACAACGAGATCTCCATCGGACTGCAGCGCACCTGGCATCCGCCCAACGCGGTGAGCCCCGACTCGACGCCGCAGTCCTCGACCGACTTCATCCTCGCGGTGCTCAGAGGGGAGCGACTGCTGTGACCGACACGACCGTCACACGTCCCGCGGGGCGCGAGGAGGTAGCGCCGAGGAAGCGCCGCTCCGACCGCGCCCGCGCCGAGGCCCGCCTCGGGTGGATGCTCGCAGGCCCCGCCTTCGGCATCATGCTGCTGGTCACGCTGTACCCGATCGTGCAGGCGCTGTGGGACTCGCTCTTCAGCCTGCGCCTGACCGCGCCCGACGACCGCGAGTTCATCTGGTTTCGCAACTACCAGGTGATCCTGAGCGATCCGGCCTTCTGGCAGTCGATGGGGGTGACGCTGTTCATCACGGTGGTCACCGTGCTGCTGGAGCTCATCATCGGCTTCGGGTTCGCGCTCGTCATGCACCGGGCGATCAAGAAGCTCCGTGGCTTCGCCCGCACGGCGATCCTCGTGCCCTACGGCATCATCACCGTGGTCTCGGCCTTCGCCTTCTTCTACGCCTTCGACATCAACTCCGGCGGCTACGTCAACAACTGGCTGTCGTGGATCCCCGGGTTCGACGAGAACCTCAACTGGTTCGCGTATCAGGGCACCTCGCTCGCGGTCATCATCCTCAGCGAGGTGTGGAAGACCACGCCGTTCATCTCCCTCCTGCTGCTGTCCGGGCTCGCTCAGGTGCCGGGCGACCTCGAGGAGGCCGCGAAGGTCGACGGCGCCACCTCGTGGGAGGTGCTGCGCCGGGTCATCCTGCCGAACATGAAGGCCGCGATCATGGTCGCCGTACTCTTCCGCACGCTCGAGGCGTTCCGCATCTTCGACAACATCTTCATCATGACCGCGGGGGCCAACGACACCGAGGCGCTGTCCCTCCTGGCGTACAACACCTCGATCGGTCGCCTCGAGATCGGGCTCGGCTCCGCGATCTCGGTGCTGCTGTTCCTCAGCGTGCTGATCATCGCGGGCATCTTCATCAAGGGCTTCAAAGTCGATCTGTCCGCCGGGAAGAACTCGTGAGGGGCGCGCTCATGACCGAATCGTCCGGCATCCGCTGTGAAGGAGAGTGCTCCTGATGCGCGCAATGACCTGGCCCCAGCGGATCATGTGGCTCGTGATCATCGCGGCCGTGCTGGTGTGGTCGCTCTTCCCGGTCTTCTCGATCGCCATGACGTCGTTCAAGACACAGGCAGGCCTCTTCTCGGGGACGCTCTTCCCGCAGGAGTGGACGCTCGACAACTACGCCACGATCCTCGCTCCCGGCGGCAGCGCGCAGGACCTGTTCCTGCCGGCCCTGCGCAACTCGATCGGCATCTCGCTGATCGCGACGTTCATCGCGGTCGTGCTGGCGACGCTGTGCGCCTACGCGATCGCGCGGCTCGACTTCCCCGGCAAGCGGATCATCCTCACCACCGCGCTCGCCGTGTCGGTGTTCCCGATCGTGTCGATCGTCACCCCGCTGTTCAACCTCTGGCGGGTCGTCGGGCTCTACGACACCTGGCTCGGGCTCATCATCCCGTACCTGTCGCTGACGCTGCCGATCTCGATCTGGACGCTCGCGGCGTTCTTCCGCCAGATCCCGTGGGAGCTCGAGCAGGCGGCGCAGGTCGACGGGGCGACGCCCTTCGAGGCGTTCCGCAAGACGGTCGTCCCTCTCGCCGCCCCCGGAGTCTTCACCACGGCGATCATCGCGTTCTTCATCGCGTGGAACGACTTTGTCTACGGCATCTCGCTGACCTCGACGGATGCCGCGCGCCCGGTGCCCGCGGCCCTGTCGTTCTTCACGGGGGCGTCGCAGTTCGAGGAGCCCACCGGCGCGATCTCCGCCGCCGCCATCGTGGTGACGATCCCCATCGTCATCGTCGTCGTCATCTTCCAGCGCCGGATCGTCTCGGGTCTGACCCAGGGCGCGGTCAAGGGGTAAAGGAGCACAACACCATGGCATCCATCACTCTGAACAGAATCGTCAAGACCTACGACGACGGCTTCACCGCGGTGAAGGGGGTCGACCTCGACATCGCGGACGGCGAGTTCGTCATCCTCGTCGGGCCCTCGGGCTGCGGCAAGTCGACACTGCTGCGCATGATCGTCGGCCTCGAAGACATCTCGGACGGCGAGCTGAGGATCGCCGACGAGGTCGTCAACGACAAGGCGCCGAAAGACCGCAACCTCGCGATGGTCTTCCAGAACTACGCGCTGTACCCGCACCTGACCGTGTACGAGAACATCGCGTTCCCGATGCGGCTGAAGTCGAGCGATCTCAGCGACCAGGAGATCGACGAGCGCGTGCGACGCGCGTCGAAGCTGCTCGAGCTCGACGAGCACCTCGACCGCAAGCCCGCGAACCTCTCCGGCGGTCAGCGCCAGCGCGTGGCGATGGGGCGCGCGATCGTGCGCAACGCCAGCGCCTTCTTGTTCGATGAGCCGCTGTCGAACCTCGACGCCAAGCTCCGCGGCCAGATGCGCACCGAGATTGCGCGCCTGCAACGCTCGCTCGGCATCACCACCGTCTACGTCACGCACGACCAGACCGAGGCGATGACCCTCGGTGACCGTGTGGCGGTGCTGCGCCGCGGCGAGCTGCAGCAGGTCGCGAGCCCCCGCGGCCTCTACGACCAGCCGGTCAACCTCTTCGTCGCCGGGTTCATCGGCTCCCCGCCGATGAACTTCCTCAGCGGCACGGTCGAGGGCGACGTGCTGCGCCTGCCGATCGCCGACGTGCCGCTCGACGACAGGCTGCGCAGGGCCGTCGAGGGCCGCGATCTCGTGATCGTGGGCGTGCGTCCCGATGCCTTCGAGGACGCGGATGCCACGGAGCGCGACCTGAGGGGCGGGGTGACGACCGAGCTCGACATCGAGATGACCGAGTGGCTCGGCGAGGTGCTGTACGCCTACGTACCGTACGAGACCGACGCGACGGTCAAGGACAAGCTGTCGGAGCTCGACCGCGACCTCGACGGCGAGAGCCTGCGCACCGAACTCGTCGTCGCCCTGGATGCCATGAGCTCGATCCGCGCGGGGGATGCCGCGCGACTGTGGTTCTCGCCCGACTCGCTGCACCTGTTCGACCCCGAGACGGGGGTGAACCTCACGCGCGACGAGGCGAAGGCCGAGAAGCTCGAGGAGGACGCGCGGGCCGCGCGCAAGCGCGCGCTCGAGCGGGCGAAGGAGCGCGCGGAGCGCGAGGACCAGCGCGCCTGAACACACCGCCGTAGGCTGTGGCGATGGGGGAGTGGCATCCGGACATCCTCGGCGACGGCTTCGAGCAGCTGACGCTGGAACTCGGGCAGGATGCCGAGGGCGACGTCGTCGCGACCCTCGTGCGGTCGCGGCCGCGCCCCGGCGCGCGGCTGTTCGGCGAGCTGCGCGACACCGACGTGCTGTACGTGCACGGGTGGTCGGACTACTTCTTCCAGACCGACCTCTCCCGCTTCTTCACCGACCGCGGCGCTCGCTTCTACGCCCTCGACCTGCGCAAGTACGGCCGGAGCCTCCGCCCCGGACAGTCGCCGGGCTACGTCTCGGCGCTCGACGTGTACGACGCCGACATCGCCGCGGCTCTGGATGCCATGGGCACCGCGCGCGAGAAGCGACGCCTCGTGCTGCTCGGCCACAGCACCGGCGGGTTGACCCTCACGCTGTGGGCGGCGCGGCATCCCGGCGTCGCCGACGCCCTCGTGCTGAACAGTCCGTGGCTGGAGCTGCAGCTGGGGCCGTTCGGTCGCCAGGCGCTCGCCCCCCTCGTGAACGCCCGCGCCCGATTCGATCCGCTCGGCGCGCACCCGGTCGTCGACCTGGGCTTCTACACGCGGGCGCAGCGGGAGGCCGGGACGCTCCCCGACAGCCCCGACGGATGGCGACCGGCCCAGGGCTTCCCGACGCATCCCGGCTGGTTGGCCGCCGTCATTGCGGGCCACGCGCGCGTGGCATCCGGGCTCGATGTCGGATGCCCGGCGCTCGTGCTGCTGTCGGCGCGGTCCACGGTCGCGTTGTCGTGGAACGACGCGATGCGGGCGAGCGACTCCGTGCTCGTGGTGGATGACATCGCGCGGGCCGCGACCCGCATCGGCTCGACGGTCACGATCGCCCGGATCGACGGGGCTCTGCACGACGTGTTCCTCTCGGCGGAGGCTGTTCGGGATGCCGCGTACGCGGCACTCGAGCGAGGTCTCGGGGCGCTGCGCTGACGCAGGTGCCGCAGAAGCGTACTCAGGTGCCGCAGAACGTGACGAATGGCGCGGGCGTCGGCGCAGCCGCGAGACGACGACCGAGATCCGTGTCGCGCTCGACGAAGGGATCGCGCAGCACGGTGACGAGCTCGTCGAACGGCCCGAGATCCCCCGCGATGGCCGCGGCGAGGGCTTCATCGACGAGGTGGTTGCGCGGGACGTAAGCGGGGTTCGCTGCCGCCATGTGCACGGCATCCGGTTTCTGCGCCCACCACCGTTCGAGCCACGCGCCAAGGTCCGGAGCCGCACCGTCGGGGAAGGCCCCTCGTACGGCCGCACCGTCGCCCCGCGCTGCCGCCGCGAGGTCACGCCACAAGACGGTGTAGTCGACGCGGTGCGCGGCGAGCAGGGACAGGATCTCGTCGGCGAGGGTCTGCACGACTGAGGGCGGGACCGAGGACCCGAGGCCCAGCTTGGCGCGGAAGACCGCCGTCCAGGCATCGCGGTAGCGCCGGTCGAAGGTCGCCACGATCTCGTCGGCGACGGCCCGCCCCGCGTCGAGGTCTTCCGCGAGGATCTCCGCGAGCGCGTCGCCGAGACGCGCGAGGTTCCAGCGCATGATCTCGGGCTGCCGGCGGAAGGCGTACCGGCCGTGGAGGTCGATCGAGCTGAACACCGCGTCCGGGTCGTACACGTCGAGGAAGGCGCAGGGGCCGTAATCGATGGTCTCGCCGCTGACGAGCACGTTGTCGGTGCTGAGCACGCCGTGCACGAAACCGACGCCCATCCACCCCGCGGTCTGCGCGGCCGCGGCTCCCACCACGCCGTCGAGGAGTGCGCGGGCGGGGTACCGGCCGGGCGTGACGTGCGGGTAGTGGCGGTCGAGGGCGTGCGCGGTCAGGCGGTGCAGGAGTGCGCGATCGCCGAGGGATGCCGCGTACTCGAAGGAGCCGTACCGGATGTGACTCGCGGCGACCCGGGTCAGGACCGCCCCGGGCAGGACCTCGCCGTTCAGTCGGCGGGGAGAGCCCGTCGCCACGACCGCGAGGGCCCGGGTGGTGGGCAGCCCGAGGGCGTGCATCGTCTCGCCGAGGAGGTACTCCCGCAGCATCGGCCCGACCGTGGCGAACCCGTCGACGCGCGACATCGACGTGGGACCGATGCCCTTGGCATGGAGGTCGGCGAGGGCGCCGGAACGCCGGCGTCGCTCGCCCAGCAGGGCGGCGCGCCCGTCGCCGAGCAGCGGCTGGAAGACACCCCACTGGTGCCCGGCGTAGACCTGCGCGACGGGGAGCGCGCCGGGCGCGCGGCACTCTCCGACGAGGAATCGCAGACCGTCCTCCGTCCGCAGCGCGGAGGGCTCCAGCGCGAGATCGTGCGCGACCTCGTCGTTGGCCGCCAGCAGGCGTGGGGCGGGCGCGTGCCGAGGGACGACGGGCCGGGACAGCTCGGGGAACGTCTCCGCCCAGACTCCGGTGAGCTCGGGCAGCGCGCAGACCATGGGGGAAGTATCCCCCGATGAGTCGGAGGAGACCGGCGTGTGACGCCGTGAGGCTCCGGGCGTCGAAACGTGACGGCGGTGGGTGCGATATCGGTGGGGGGCTCGACCGCCCCGAGCCCCCCGGCTGGATGTTCCCGGTCAGTCGGCGCGATCAGCGGCGGCGAACTTCTCCGAGAGCTCGTCTTCGTCGGCCGCCTCGGCGGTGACGCTCTTGCGCCCGGCGTAGACGTCGCGGTCGATCTCGTCGGTGGCGTTCGCGACGAGCAGGGCGACCATGGTGTCGCCGTTGACGTTGAGGAACGTGCGGAAGATACCGGTGAACCAGTCGACCGCGATGAGCAGACCGACGGCCTCGAGCGGAAGGCCGAGGGAGGTGGCGAGGAAGGTGGCGGCGACGGCGAAGCCGCCGGGGACCGTGATCGTGCCCATGTTGAGCATGATCGCCAGCGCCATGCCGAGGATGATCTGGCCGGGGGTGAGCTCGACGCGCGAAGCCTGCGCGAGGAAGAGGATCACGATCGTGTAGTTGAGGACGGCCCCGTACGAGCCCATGGTCAGACCCACCGACAGGGTGAAGTTGGCCACGCGCTGGCTGATGCCGACCTTCTCGACCGCATTTCTCAACACCGTGGGGTACGTCACCGCCGAACTCGTCGTGGTCACGGCGATCACCGTCTGCTCGGCGAGCTTGCCGGGAAGCGCCGCGGGGTTCAGGCGGGTGCGCAGGGCGACGACGACGACGAACACCGCCGTGACGATGAGGACCCCCACCAGCGTCGAGCCCAGGTACGACAGGGCCGTGGTGACGACGGCGAAGCCGACGTCGCCGGCGAGGGCGGCGAGCAGGCAGAAGACGCCGATCGGCGCGATGCGCATGACGAGGCGGATCATGCCGAGGATGATCTGCTGCAGCTGATCGAGAAGCGTGACCACGAGGGTGTTGCCCGTCGCCCGCACGTACCCGTTGAGCGCGAGGCCGAACAGCAGCGAGAAGACGATGATCGGGAGCATGCTGGCGGTCGACATCGCGTTGAAGACGTTCGTCGAGACGAAGCCGAGGATCGTCTCCTGCCAGCCGGCGGGCTTGGCGGACTCCTGCAGGGCGGGATCGACCGAGCCGGAGTAGTCGATGCCGGCGCCCGGCTGGATCAGCGTGGCGAGACCCCATCCGACGGCGGCGGCCACGACCGAGAAGCCGATCATCCACGCGAACGTGCGTCCGGCGAGGCGCCCCATGCCCGAGCCGGTCATGGAGCCGGTGGCCACGATCACGGACGCCATCACGAGCGGCACGATCGCCATCTGGATCAGACGGATGAACAGGTCGCCGATGAACTTGATGTTGGCGGCCCATTCCCCGGTGATCAGGCCGAAGACGATTCCCAGTACGGCCGCGAGGGCGATGAGCGTGGCGGGATGCCGAAGCACCTTCCACGTCGTCCCGATGGTGCGGGGGGAACCCGTCGTTCCGGTGGTGGTCATTGTTCGTCCTCATCGTGAGCGGCGTTGGTGGTCTGTCCAATTGTGAGAGGAAGAGGTTTCACGGGCGGTTTTCGGGTGTTTCAGGGGTGTTAAGGTCTGACCAATTCCGGTTGAGCAGCATTCGTCACCTGGGAGGATGTGAGCGGAGGAAGAGATGACCGACAGCCAGACGCTCGCGCCCCTGCAACGTGCGGGCGGGTCCCTGCGCGACGAGATCGTCGCGCGTCTGCGCGCGCTGATCGTCGCGGGTGTGCTCAAGCCCGGCGACCGCCTCGCCACCGAGCGCGACCTCGCCGCGCAGCTGTCGGTGTCGCGCTCGGCGGTGCGTGAGGCGCTGCTGCGCCTGGAGTCGGCGGGCCTCGTCGAACGGCGTCAGGGAAGCGGGACCCGCGTCAGTGAGCGCATCCCCGTGTCGGCGGTCCTCGCGACGCTCGAGGGCGACGACGATGGAACAGTTGCGGCGTCCGCGGAGTTCCGTACCGTCGTCGAGCCGCAGATCGCACGCCTGGCGGCATCGCGGATCGACGCGGAGCAGGTCGCCGCGCTGGCCGCCCTGCTCGCGGAGTCCGACCAGGTGCGAGACGTGGAGCACTCCGTGCGGCTCGATGTCGCCTTCCACGTCGCCATCGCGGCGGCCACACGGAACCCGTTGCTGACCTCGCTCAGTGAGTTGACCGTGTCGTGGACGGTGGAGGCGCGCGTCTCCTCCCACCTCGACGAGGAGGGCCGTCGACTGTCGCACGACGGTCACGCGCGCCTTCTGCGCGCGCTGCGTGCCGGAGACCCCGACGGTGCCGAGGCGGCCATGCGAGTTCACCTCGACGAGATCGCCGACCTGGTGGCGCGCGCCCGCTCCTGAACGTCGGCTGTCCCGGATGCGTCGACGCAGGAGGGGAGGGCTAGCGTAGAGCGCGTGCGAAGGAGCTCCATGACCCCCACCCCCGCGTCCGCCACCGAGCGTTACCGCGCCGCCCGTGACGAACTGCTCGCCGCGCGCACCGACCCTGCCCGCGCCGAGGGCTTCGCCTGGCCGCGCTTCGAGGGGCCGTTCAACTGGGCGATCGACTGGTTCGACCCGATGGCGCGCGGCAATGACGCTCCCGCGCTGATCGTCGTGGACGACGACGGCACCCACCACCAGCGCACCTTCGACGAGCTGGCGCGCCGGTCCGACCAGGTCGCCGCGTGGTTGGCATCCCGGGGAGTCCGTCGCGCAGACGCGGTGCTCCTCATGCTCGGCAACCAGGTCGAGCTGTGGGAGGCGATGCTCGGCATCATGAAGCTCGGTGGGGTGATCGCCCCGACCACCACCGCGCTCGGCGCCGGCGATCTCGGCGATCGCATCGAGCGCGCCGAGATCCGCCACGTCATCGTCGGTGCGGCGGATGCCGACAAGTTCGACGACCTGCCCGAGGGTCTGGGGCGCATCGTCGTGGGCGGAACGCACGAGGGCTGGGCGACGTACGACGACGCGTTCGACACGGATGCCGAGCCCGCCCGGCATCCGGGAACCACCGCCGACGACCGGCTGCTGCTGTATTTCACTTCGGGCACCACGTCGAAGCCGAAGCTCGTCGAGCACACGCACGCGTCGTACCCGGTGGGGCACCTGACGACCATGTACTGGTTGGGTCTGCAGCCCGGTGATGTGCACCTGGCGATCAGCTCGCCCGGTTGGGCGAAGCACGCCTGGAGTCTGTTCTTCGCGCCGTGGATCGCGGGGGCGACCGTGCTCGCGCTGAACTACTCGCGCTTCTCGGCGGAGCGGCTGCTGGACGAGCTCGAGAGCGACCGCGTGACGACGTTCTGCGCGCCCCCGACCGTCTGGCGCATGCTCATCCAGGCCGATCTGACCGGTCGTCGCGGGGCGCTGCGCGAGGTCGTGTCGGCCGGCGAACCGCTCAACCCCGAGGTGATCGCCGCCGTGCAGCGGGCCTGGGGTCTCGACATCCGCGACGGGTACGGCCAGACCGAGATGACCGCCGTCGTCGCCAACACCCCGGGTGCCCAGCTCGTGCCCGGATCGATGGGCCGGCCGCTGCCCGGCTGCCCGATCGTGCTTATCGATCCCCTCAGCGGTGAGCGCGCCGACGAGGGCGAGATCTGCCTCGACCTCACCGAGAGGCCCGTCAACCTCATGACCGGGTACGTCGGCGACGACGAGCGCAACACCGAGTCGACCGCGAACGGACTCTTCCACACCGGTGACGTGGCCCGCCGCGACGCCCTCGGCACCATCACCTACATCGGTCGCACCGACGACGTCTTCAAGTCGTCGGACTACAAGATCAGTCCGTTCGAGCTGGAGAGCGTGCTCATCGAGCACCCGGCCGTCGTCGAGGCCGCCGTCGTCCCCGCGCCGGACGATCTGCGCCTCTCGGTCCCCAAGGCGTACGTCGTGCTGGCATCCGGGTACGAGCCGGGGGAGGAGGTCGCGATCGACATCCTCCGATACGCCCGCGAGAAGCTCGCACCGTTCCAGCGGCTCCGCCGTGTCGAGTTCCTCGATCTGCCGAAGACGATCTCGGGCAAGATCCGCCGGGTCGAGCTCCGCCAGCGCGAGGAGGCCGCGGTGCGCGGCGAGGTCACGCCCGTGGAGTGGCGCGACGACGCCCTGCGCGGATGACACGGCGGGTCTGGATCGTCGCCGCGGCGGTTCTCGTCGCGGCGGTGCTGGTGGCGGTGGTGTCGGTGCTGGGCCGCGGAGCGGCACGGACGACGGATGCCACGCCCCCCGCGTCCACGAGCTCGCCGACGCCTTCGCCCACCCTCACCCCCACGGTGACGTCGACACCCACGCTCCGCCCGACACCCACGCCGACGTCGACCCTCCTTCCCGTCCGCCGCGACGACGCGGGGACGGCGCGCGTCCTCATCACGGGCGACTCGCTCGCGGCCGGCTTCTTCGCCACCACGCAGGCGCAGGGCTTCTCCGCTCTCGTCGCCGATGCTCTCGGTCCGGTCGAGGTGACGACGGTGTCTCGTGCGCATCAGACGCTCACCACCGTCGCCGGGATCACCGAGGTCCCCGCCGACCTGGATCTGGCGGTGATCGAGCTGGGCACCAACGATGTCGGCATCCCCACTCCGCGGGAGGACTTCGACGCCCAGTACCACGACCTCCTCGCGCGGGTGCGCTCGACGTCGCCGGATGCCGCGCTCGTCTGCCTCGGAACCTGGACCGGTGACGGCGCCGCCTACGACGAGATCATCGCGCGCCTGTGCGCGGACAGCGGCGGCCGGTACATTCCGCTCGCCGGGCTGTTCGCGACGGCGGACTTCCACGGCCCCGACGGGCGCGACACCTTCGTCGGACCGGGCGACGACTTCCACCCGAACGACGCCGGCCACCGCGCGATCGCCGACGCCGTGTTGGCCGTTCTGGCGCGCTGACGACGGCCGCGGCCGCACGCACCCGGGGCGTCCCTTCTCCCGCGGCGCCTCGAGCCCCGGGGCGCCCCGCTCCCCGGGGCGCCCCGCTCACCGGCCTCGGGCGTTCACGCGCGCCGCGACCCGGGGGAGGGGGCATCCGGGACGTGAGCCTCACGCCGGTTCGGTTGTGCGGATCAGCCCGCAGGTCACGCACGACCAGGCCACGAGGAAGCGCTCGTCGTCGAGGATCTCGAACGACAGCGGATCGCCGCAGGTGGGGCAGCGGCGGGGGTCGGGAGTGCGCTGACGCATACGACTCACGCTACGCCTGGTCGGCGGAGGTGGTTCGGATCATCCGCGGTCCGCTCGCCGCCCCCGAACGTCCCGCGGATCTGTACGGCGAATGCTCAGGGCGCGTGGGTCACGAGGATGACGCCGCTCTCGGCGACCCCCGTCGTTCCGGCACCCGACGAGTCGCCGCAGTCGGTCGTCAGATGATGTCGAACGGGATGCTTCCGTCCTCGTAGTCCTGCTCATCGCCGAGGTTCCGGTTCGAGGGGTTCTCGTCTGCCGTGGCGGCATCGAGTCGCGCGGTGGCCACCGCGATCGAGATGGAGGACGAGGCCGTGACGAAGATGCTCAAGCGCTGACCGCCGTCGACGCAGACGTCGAGGAAGCCACCGGCCTGGGCCGCCGCCGCGAGGATCTGCGCTTTGATGTCATCGAGCTGCTCCAACGGGCCCAGCGCATGAGTCGCCCCGTCGACAGTGATGTAGATCCGTTCGATGCTGTTCCCCACGGGACGAACGCTAATCGCGGCCTCGCCGACGCGATGCGGGGTTGTGCGCGGTCAGGGAAGGGGGGACACTGCCCGATCCGAGGCCGGGGTGAGTCAGCCTCATGACCCCATAGCCGCGGACCGGTCGACGACCTCGCCGAACATCGTCGATGTCGCGTGCAGGTTCTCCCGGGTGGTGTGTGCGTCCGGCTCGGGGCACACGTACAGGCCTCGAGCGGAGTTGGCGTTGTAGGTGAGGGCATGCAGCCACGCGGGGTTCAGCTGAGGTGTTCGGCTGCCGTGGAACTTGAACACCAGCGAGGCGTGCGGGTGGATATAGATGCTGGTGCGACCCCCGCCCGTGCTGATGTCTTCCTTCCACGTGAAGGGGAAACTCTCCCCACGCCGGATCTTGGCCATGATCACGGTCTGCAGGTGCGCGAGGAGCCTGTCCTCGAAGTCCGCCTTGATGGTCGTGTCGAAGATGAGCTTTCCCATGATGAACTCCTCACCGCCCTCGCGCCGGTCAATGGACCCCCTCGGTGAGGAGTGACGGCCATCGAGACGTGCGCGAGGTGATCGTGAGGGCACGCTCCCGCCGGATCGACGGGTTGGCGTAGACCCTTGTCGCGATCGCCCGAACGGGCTATGACGAGAAAGCGCGGAAAGTCACGCCGCGCAGGCACGCATCGCTGTTCGCCCGAGACGACGCCCCTATCATCGACGGGCGCGGCGTGTAGCCGATCATGGCACAACGACGAAACGCCCCCGGCGTCACCTCAGAAGAGGGACGCCGGGGTGACGGTCATCCATTCATCTCCCCGTAGTCGTTCGGGACCTCGTTGGAGTAGAGCGGCGCACCCTTGTACGTCACCCATGCGCGGTAGGTCCGGTAGGGGTTGATCGCGTTGACAAAGAAGGTCGCGATCCCCGTTTCGCCGCTTTGCTGCGTCGTACTTCGCCCCCATGACACCCAGCTGACGGCGGGATGGTACACCTCGATCTCCACCTCCAGTCCTCCTGGATTCTCGTCGCGCAGCGAAACGATCGCGGTCACGGTCCGAGTGAACTGACCGTTCAACGGGCCGAGTGCGAGGAGAACACTCGACGTGTCGACGGATGCGCTTGCGGCGGGAGCGGCAACCGCCGCGACCACGACCGGCACGGACCAGGCCCCGGCTCTGACAAGAGACCGTCTGCTGACTTCATCCATAAGCGGGACGGTAAAGCGGGAACGGAGAGCGGGTCGAACCCGTTACGGCCCCACCGCAGCGAACTCGCCCGGAAAGGAGGAAGCAGCGCAGCTCGGGCCCCGCAGCCGCCGATCACTCTCACGGCATACGCCCGCCTATGGCCGTCGGCCGAGGACAAAACGAGAGCGGCGACGGCAGACCCCATGGCCTCCGTCGCCGCTCCTGCGGACTCCTGCGCTCCTACCGGTAGTTCGTGAACTGCAGGTCGACGTCGAGGTCGGCGGCCTTCAGGAGACGCTGCACTTCCTGGAGGTCGTCGCGCGACTTCGACTGCACGCGCAGCTCGTCGCCCTGGATCTGCGACTTCACGCCCTTGGGGCCCTCGTCGCGGATGATCTTGCCGATCTTCTTCGCATTCTCCTGCGAGATGCCCTCCTTGAGCGTGGAGGTGATGCGGTACTCCTTGCCGCTCTGCACGGGTTCGCCGCTCTCGAGGCTCTTCAGCGAGATGCCGCGCTTGATCAGCTTCGTCTGGAAGACGTCGAGCACGGCGTTGGCGCGCTCCTCCGAGTTGGCCTTGATGACGATCGACTCGCCGCTCCACGCGATGGACGCGTCGGTGCCCTTGAAGTCGTACCGCTGCTCGACCTCTTTGTGCGCCTGGTTCAGCGCGTTGTCGGCTTCCTGCCGGTCGATCTTGGAGACGATGTCGAAAGAATCCATGTAACTGATGATCCCCGATCGGGGCCGAACGCGCACGCCCGGCTCGCCGGGTCAGGCGATCGGGCGGCCCTCGCGGGCGAGAGTGGCAACGCCGCGGATCAGCGCGGGAGCGTCTTCGTGGGGAGGAGCCCTCCGCTCTCAAACGACCCGAGCGTGGGAACGACGTAACGAGGTGGGCGACGCCGAGTCGATCACATGTGGCGGAGACGGCGGCAGTCGAGGTCTCGGCGTGCGCTTCGTGGCCGAGCTGGTCAGCGCTAGCTTGGCGTCATGACCAAAAGGCCTTCCAAAGCACGAGCGGCGATCGTCGTCGCCCTGATTCTCGGGGCTGTGACGATCGCTGCTCTTTTGATCGCGGTTGCCTTCGGGGTTTTCGCAGGGGATACGCTTCAGTGCTACAGGCCGAACGACAACCGCACCTTCACGCCGGTCTGCTCGTGAAGGTCAGTAATTGGTGTTCGTCATGAGGGTAAGGCCGCCATTCATGTTCGCGGGGTTGTTGCCGTCGGGTATGCGGTCGTCACCAGCGGCTTGCTCGCGCTGATCTTCGACCCTGATACCGAGTCGCTCGGCGTCGGGGCATCGTTTGGTAGCGTGCTGACAGACCAGTGACCTCGTCCGAGCGGGCGATCAGGCCTTGTGGCGGCTTGCGATGGCCGCCTTGGTAGATCGACCCGGGCGTGACTCGATCCAGGCTTCGAGCGTGGACTTGCGCCACGCGGGGGATCGGCCGAACTTGGCATCCGGCTCCGGCATGTCGCCGTCCTTGACCGTGCCCTCGCGGCGGTTGCGAACCGCGCGCTTGTGGTAGACCTGCGCGCTGTTGACCTGGACGCCGAGCAGCTCCGCGATCGCGGCGAGGTCGAGGAGGTCGGAGTCGGCCATACAGCCGAGATTACTCCGGCTGCGGCGCGGGGCCGTGGCGACCCTCACAGCCGCCCGATCCAGTTTCCCGTGCTGGGGACGCCGGAGAGGTCGAACACGGGCGAAAGGATCGTCAGGGCGGCGCCGCCGAGCCCGGCGGTGATGAGCACGACGACGACGACGAGCGCGACGCCGCCGAGAAACGCGAGCGCGGTCGCGCGGATCGTTTCGGCGGTCACCGGCCCGGCTCCCATCCGCTACGGCGAGCGTTGTGCTCGCACGATCCGCACATGCTCACCGGCTCGGCCAGCAGCGGCCAGTGCCGCATGTCGTCCGGCTCGACGAACTCGGAGCAGTTCGGGCATTCGACCAGGCCCTCGACCTCGGCCTCGCATCCGTCGCACCAGTCGCGCGAGGAGAGCGTCGCCACGACGTCGCCGCAGTTCGCGCACGCCCGATCGTCGCCGTAGCCGATCGCGACGTGCTGCTCGAGGATGCGGAGCGACGGGTTGCCCTCGTCATCGGTCGCCGTCTCGAACGCGACGCCCGCGGCCGCGAGCGCGTCGGCCGGGGTGCGGGATGCGCGATCGGCAGCGATCGCGGAGGCGAGCAGCTCGCGAACCTGCTCGTTGTAGGGCCGATACCAGTCGGCCCACGCGGTCGCCACGGCTTCGGCGGCGATCGCTTCGGGGGTCTGCGTAGGCATGAGGGGTTCCTTTCGGGAGCGGAGGGGTGAGGGGGCCGGACGGGTGCCCGGCCCCCGAGAGTGGCTTCAGTCGCCGAGGAGAGCGAACGCGGCCTGCTTCATGCGGCCGGACGCGCCGTCGAACGAACGGGTCGCGCGGGCGAGCACGGCGTCGCGGCCGCGGACGGGGGCAACGTGGTCGATGTACTCGGTCACCGCCTGGTACGCGCCCCAGCGGGTGCCGCGGATGCCGTCGAGCGTGTCGCTCTCGCGGTACAGGGCGAGGAGGCCGTCGCGGGCCTTGATCGCGGCCTTCTTGGCCTTGCCCTCGTCGCGGATGCCGTAGAGCTGGTCGGCGAACCCGTCGAACTGGCGGGGCGACATGTTGCGGGCGAGCAGCGCCTCGGCCTCGCGCTCGAATGCCTCGGTGTACTTGTAGGTGAGGTTGAGCGCGCGGCGGGCCTCGGCCAGCTCGCGGCCCGCGCCGGAGGTGTGGCGGATCGAGAACGACGACACGGCCCCGCGGATCGCGGCGGCCTGCATGTTGGTGCAAGCGACGCGCACGGGGGTCACGGCGAACTTGAACGACGACGATCCGTCGTGGCTGTTGAACGCGACGAGATAGAGCCCGAGTGCATCCTTGCCGCCGATCTGCACCTCGTCGGGGAGGCGCATGGTCATGAAGGTGCGCTTGCCCTTGTGGGACGCGCCCGCGGCCACCCATTCGGCGTCGCCGGTGTCGATCACGGCGTCCAGCAGACCGGCGTGCTCCTCGTTCTGGATCGGCTGGTAGTGGCCGCCGACGACGCCGAGATATTCGGTCGCACCGGTCGCGGGGTTCGTCCGAACCGTCGCGTAACGATCGGGAACGTCGAGCGAAGTGACGCCCGTGTCGGTCATGTCGGTCAGCGTCATGCCGACCTTGCGGACGTTCCAGCCCGCCAGCTCGGACTCCTTCATGGCGTCCATCGAGCCGGTGACTCCGGCGAGGCGGGTGCCGAGGACGTCCCAGGCGGCGAGGCGGGTGTGGGTTGCGTTCATGGTGTAGCTCCTGTCGATCGGTTCGTACCGGTGATAGGTACAAACGTAGACAGGTTCCGATGGGTCTGCAACTCCCGCAATCCTGCAACCTGCGCCTTGCGCCAGCGTAAGCGTCCACTTAGCGTTGCATTACGGCAACGAAAGGAGGCAACATGGACAAGGAACTCAAGAAGATCGTCGCGGCGCTCGAGGAACAAGGCTTCACGGTCACCCCGACGAAGCGCGGCCACCTCAACGTCTACAAGGACGGCGAGTGGGTCACGGTGTTCGCCGGAACCCCGAGCGACGGGCGCGGCGTGCTCAACAGCATCGCGGCGGCGCGGCGGGCGGGCTTCCGCTGGAAGCGCAAGTAAGCGGGCAGGGACCGGAGCGGCCGAATCGCCCCGGTCCCCAGCCCCGAGCATAGGAGAGAGCAGATGACGCACTACACCGTCGAGGTCGAGGTCGCCCGCCGGGGCGAGCCGACCGAGGCAGAGATCGACGCCGCGATGGATGACCTCGCGGCCTTCGGCGGGTCGTTCGGCGCGACCCCCCGCGGGTGGTGGAACGCCCGCATGACGTTCCCCGCCGACTCGATGCACCAGGCAGCGCTCACCGCGCAGCGCGTCGCCGAGAACGCCCTCCACGGCGACGCGATCCGCGTCGAGGTGATGACCGAGGAGGAGGCCGACGCCCGCGACGCCGACGTGCCGGTCCCCGACCTCATCGGCACGACGGAGGCGGCGAGCATCCTCGGCGTATCGGAGGCCCGCGTGCGGCAGATGATCGGCGAGGGCCGCCTCGCGGCGCACCGGGTGGGTGAGCGGGGTATCGCCCTCGTGCGCTCCGCAATCGTCAACGAGGCGGCCCATCGCGCCGCCTGACGTCCCCGTGGAAACGCGAAGGTGGCCCCAACCCATCCCGGATGCGGGAGGGTCGGGGCCACCTTTCGCAGAATCCGCTTGTCAGCTCTCAACTGCCATGCTGATACAGCGAATCTGCTTTCTGAGACATGCGCGTCAGCCCGCGTCCTCTACATGACGTCGTTTCCGCGGGCGCGCCATGAACCATGCAATCGGGCCCACCACGGGCAACAGCACCGCGACCAAGATCCAGGGTGCTCGAGCATCGGCGGACAGCGCCGCGTTGCGCGAAATGCTCACGAGCGAGGCAACCAGCAGAACCGCGGCCGCTACTAGGAGCACTGACCACAGTAGGTCAGGTGTAGCTAGTGAGAACATAATGCCCCTTTCGTCGACCTATCTAACTTTCTGCTGCCCAAGCTAGCTGATGTAAGCGCTGGCGTTAGTGGGCGTGGTTCGGAGGTCCAACCAGAACGGCGTGTTGCCCCACCCTCCACCGCTGAGATTGAACGAGTGACGAATCTCTCGCCCGTTGTTTCTCGACAACACTTGCTCGTTTGGAACGCCTAGAACTGAGACGACCTGAGCGGTGCCACCGATGTACTGCGCTGCCGAGCTGGTGCTCCACTGCTGATAGTTCGCATAGAAGCTGTTGCTCCAGGTGATGCCGTGATAGTAGACATGACAGTTGTCTGCGTAACGAACGCCCGCTGAGTACCCGAAGCGGCAGTTGTCGATTCCATGCGCCATTGTCGAGACGCCAGCGGGGTCGACCACCTCGACGACGTGGTCAGGCACAACACCTGCCTCTTGGGTGTAGGGCTTGGCACGGTTGACGATTTCCGCCAGCTCCTCACCTACGGCAGTCGACCTACAAAGAGGAGTCGATCAGCCTCGAGGTGCAGGAACAGGCCGCCCGCCAGCACGCCGAGAAACAGGGATACACCGTCGTCGGAGTCGAGTCCGATCCTGGCATCACCGGGCGGTCCTGGAAGCGCCGTGCGGGCGTGCAGCGCGCTATGAACGCGCTCGAAACGGGAGAGGCCGAGGTCGTCATCGTCTGGCGGTGGTCACGCCTCAGCCGCAACCGCCGGGACTGGGCGGTCGCGGCAGACATGGCCGACCTCGCAGGAGGCCGGATCGAGTCGGCCACCGAGCCGAATGACCGCACGGCCGCCGGACGCTTCGCCCGCGGCGTGATGACCGAACTCGCCGCATTCGAGTCTGAGCGCATCGGCGAGCAATGGCAGGAGGCGCGGGATCACCGCATCGCGCGCGGCCTGCCGTCGACCGGCGGCCCCCGCTTCGGTTACGTGCAGCGCGACCGGTTCTACTACCCGGACCCCGAGACGGGGCCGGTGCTGGCAGAGCTGTACCACCTGTACCTCGCCGGGGCGGGGAGCGCGAAGCTCGCGCGCGTGCTGCACGAGCGGGGCATCCGGCGCGGCCCTGCGCAGGACAAACCGTGGACCTACCAGGACGTTCTCGGCCTGCTCGATGCCGGGTTCGGCGCGGGCCTGCTCGTGCGCACGCCGCCCCGCCCGAAGAACAACCCGGACGCGCCCGCGCGCAAGCTCCCCGTATGGGAGCGCGAGTTCCGCCCCGGCGCGCACGAGCCCGTCATCGACCGCGCCGTCTGGGATGCCTACGTGGCCGCCCGGCGCGCGCGGACCAAGAAACGCGCCCGCACGACGTCGCCCATGCTGTCGGGCCTGCTCGTGTGCCTGGACTGCGGCGGGCCGATGCACGGCAACTCGCACCGCGATACCCGCTACTACGTGTGCAGTCGGGGCTCGCGCATCCCCGACGTGCGCACCGTGCAGCTCAGTGCGCGGATGATCGAGTCCGACGTCACCCGATGGGTGCTCGAGCTGGCCGACGAGCTGAGCGCGCGCCGGGCGGCGGCCGAGAGTACCGTCGAGCGCAGCACGCGCGTCGAGATGACGGGGCGGCGAGCGCAGCAGCAGCTCGAGCGCATCGAGGCCCGCCTCTTGCAACTCACGCTCAAGGTGGCAGACGGCACGATCTCCGATCACGCGTACCGTGCAGCAGTAGCGGCCCTCGAGGCCGAGCGTGCAGAACGCGATCCTGCGGCCGCTCATCGCCCGTATCGAGGTGCGTCCGGCGGCGCACCGCGGCGAGCGCGCGAAACGGTGGCGGATTGTCCCGGCGTGGGAGGACACCGTGCCGGACTGAGCCCGGAAACGACGAAAGGCCCGCGAGAAATCGCGGGCCTTTTTGGTCGGTAGTTATGTGGCGACGTTGTCGAAGCTGCTATCCGCCATCGTTCCAGCTTACCCACGCCTCCTCCGCCGGGGTGGCAGAACCTGTCATTCGAACTCCGGCGCGACGTCGGCGAACGCGGCCACCTCTGTCGAGAGGCGCGTCGTCAGCTCGCGACCCTCGCGCACCCACCGCTCACGGTGCTCCTCGGCATCCCAGCCCGTGAACGGATCGGCGTGCTCCTCCCAGAACGCCTGCCACCGCGCGAGGTCGCGGCCGAGCTCGGGGCTCAGCCCGTACTCGTCGGGGGTCGTGGTGTAGCCGACGTCCCACGTGGGGGTCGAGGTCTCCCACAGGGGGTAGTCGCGGCTGTAATCCGGGAAGAGCCGGATCACCCGGCGCGCGGGCGGCACGCCGCGTCCATACGGGGAGGAGGGGATGTCGGGCCACCCGTCCTTCGGGGAGCGGTCGTCGTCGCGCGGCAGGACGCCGGTCCACGACATCGACTGCTGTCCGTCGCGACCACGCACCTCTCCGAGCTTGACGCCGGTGTAGCGGAACCCGCACTTCTCGGCGACCCGCATCGACGCCACGTTGCCGAGGACGCACTCCCAGCGCAGTTCGCCGAGCCCGGTGCGCTCGAAGGTGGCCTCGACGACCGCGGCGAGGGCCTCGGGCAGGATGCCGAGACCCCGGTGTTCGGCCCCGAGCCAGTAGCCCACCATGCCCCACTCCACGCGCACGCCGATCACCCCGAGGAGTCGACCGGCATCCGATTCCCGGATCGCCCACGTCCATTCCCGGTCCTCGGCCCAGCCCTCGGAGACGTACCCTTCGACGAAGCCCACCGCGTCGGCACGGGTGTATGGCCAGGGGATCGTCAGGTAGTGCTCGAAGACGGGGTCGGAGCAGTATTCCGTGATGGCGTCGACGTCGGCGAGCGTCGGCTGGTTCAGGACCAGGCGTGCGGTGCGCACGGAGAACGGCGTCATCGCCGCAGCCTATCCGTGCGCTCGTAGACTCGGATGCCATGCGAGCACTCACCGAGGACGAGGTCAGGGACGCATTCGTCAATGCGACGCCCGACGAACTGCGTGTCATCGCCATGCCCCACGACTTCGTGCTGACGGACTGGGACCACCTCGATTTCTTCGCCTGGCGCGACCCGCGCACTCGTGGCCGCGGCTATGTCATCACGGAACGCGACGGCGAGCCGACCGGGGTCGTGCTGCGTGCCGCCGAGGGACAATCGCGCGCCCGCTCGGCGATGTGCAACCTGTGCCACACGATGCAGCCGGGCGACCAGGTCTCGCTCTTCACCGCCCGCAAGGCCGGGGCCGCGGGGGAGCACGGCGACACCGTCGGCACCTACATGTGCGCCGACCTGTCGTGCCACGAGACGGTGCGGCTGGCGGCTCCTCTCGCGCCCAGCGAGATCCGCGCGAGCGTGGACCGCAAGATCGACGGCACCAAGCGGCGGACCGAGGAGTTCGTCGATCGCGTCCGTGAGGCGGCCGACATCCGGCAGTGAGCCGGTGGTTCGAGGCACCCCCACGGGGATAGTAGGATTGGTGATCGCGCCTCCGGTCGACTGCCAAAGCCGGGCGGGTGCGCACTCGGCGAGTTACCCAAGCGGCCAAAGGGATCTGACTGTAAATCAGACTGCATTGCATTCGGGGGTTCGAATCCCTCACTCGCCACACCGCAGAATTACGCGGAAAACGCCCGGCACCGAGTCCTCATCGGCCGGGCGTTCTTCTATGCTGCACCTTGTTCTGCACCCTATGGTGCGGGAATGCATCAATCAGTCTCGCCGGCACCCTCGCGCTTCGGCGATCCGGACCAGCTCTTCACGAGAAGGGCCGCCAGGACGCCACGCTCGATCAGCCGCCTGCTGTGCCGTGAGGCCGTCGAGAAGGACGCCCACCTCGCGAACCATCTGTGCGACCTCGTGAAGTGCACGATCTCTTGCGTTCATGGTGGGAACGGTACGACGAGAGCCCCTTCGTCGTCGACGTCATCCCTCATGTCGGGGGTGAGGCTTAGCATCCTCGCATGCCCGCCCTCCAGCCCGACGTCCTCCTCGGGGTCGCGCTCGGCGCGATCTGCAGCCGCAACCGATACACCGCCAACCCCGCGCCCGTCATCGCCGAGCTTCGCGCCCGCGCCGGCGCGCGCACGGACATTGTCGCGATGGAAGCCGGGATGTGGGCAGGGTACTACGACGACGAGCACACGGCGGTGTTGGTGGTCGCGATCCTGGCGGAGATCCCGGACGCCGCGCGGTGGGCCGAGGTGGGGCGGTCGCAACGCTCGCGGCCGGCGCACGGGACGGGCGGCTTCGGTCCCGCGTACGTCCCGCCCGTGTGCGGTGCGTGCGGGGAGACGGTGGGTCGGTGCGCGCAGAAGCTCGGGCGAGGTGAGGGACGCTGCTGCGACGACTGCACCCACGGAAGCCGCTGATGCCGGATAGGGAAAGGGGTTCGTCTGTCTCGCGATGAGGGTGGCCGGGGCGTCCGACTCGTTGTTCGCGGAGCTGCCCCGTGTAGAGAGCGTCAGTTCCGCGAGACCACGTTGGAGTAGAACCGCGCGGACTTGTAGAAGACCCATACGCGATACATGGTGCCGTCTGCAAAACCGGTGAAGTTCGCGATCCCCGTCGACCCGCTTTGGGTCGTCCGAATATCTGGCCAATAGGAGAAAGGGCTCCAGGCGAAGCCGGGTCTGTAGACGGTCCCACCGCAGCGAACTCGCCCCGAAACACAGAAGAGCCCCCGACCGCCTCGCGATGGAGGTAGTGGGGGGCTCTCGTTGTTCCGCGCCGCGCACGGGGGCCCGTGTCGCTCGCGTGGCGGGCGGGGGCGTGGGCTGCGGGCAGCGGTCGTATGGTGGGCGTCATACACCCACACAAACCGGACCTCACGGCAGGGTCAGTCATTCAGTACGACATTGGAGTACAACGGCGCGCCTTTGTACACGAGGTACACCCGGTACGCACGGTAATAGGCCGCATCACTGTATACCCCGAACTCATTGTCGCCAGCGTTCTCAGTCAACCTGCGCAGGTATGGGGTGGGATCGAAGCCTATCGCCCTCCATGTGAGGGTCTGAGCGTCTTGGCCCTCAACTGTCAGCGGGGTCGCGGATGGATCCTCGTCTCTGAGGTAGGCGAACACCGTCATTCGCCGGAGGTACGCGCCGGTGCGCAGATCCAGTGCGACGGTGATGCTCGACGTATCCGCGGATGCCGACGCGGCCGGTGCGGCTACCGCCGCGACCACGACCGGCACGGACCAGGCGCCGGCGCGAACGAGGGATCGTCTGCTGATTTCGTCCATGAGTGGGACAGTAGAGATGGGGCGGCAAGCGAGTCGAACCCGTTACGGTCCCACCGCAGCGAACTCGCCCAGAGGCATCTGAGGTGTGCTGCGGGTCCCCCACCGCGGCGCTGGAGCGCGTTCGCTACCGCTGTCAGGCGGGTCTGAACTAGCGGTATCGCCGCACGCCGTCACCAGTTCTTCACCGGTCCACACGGCGACGCGATGTCGCGCGCCTCCCGCTGGGAAGACTGGACTGACCCCGACGAAACCGCCGATGTCGTCCACGCGTTCGTGTTTACCTCCACCCGACGACCCGGTCGGCCCATCACGCCGTCGGGTGACTCACAGCAGTGGGCGCGCCTCCTCGAAGTCGCCGGGCTGCCGCACACGAAGCCCTACACCGCACGCCATACGGCAGCATCCAGGATGATCGCGGCCGGCGTCGACCTCACGGTCGTCGCGGAGATCCTCGGGCACGCCGACATCAAAACGCTTATCAAGGTGTACGCGCACGCTCTCGAGGAGAGGAAGCGCGCGGCCGCAGGCCTGCTGGAACTGGCATGGTCGGCGCGGGCGCACCATCGTCACCGCGGCGGCATGGTCTGTGCCCGCGGTGATGATCGCGATCGCCGCCCCCGGGAGCGCAGCATCGATCGAGGAACCACCCCGGACAGCCGACTTGTATCCGCCGACACGGGTGAGGTTCCGTCGGGACGTGTATCGAGGCAATACCTGTGAGTACATGGCCCCCGATGTCTTCGTGACGGCGGGGGACGGGCACGAAGTCGTGGGAGTCCCGGTCACCGTCACCCTCAGCGACGGATTCGTCTTCCGCGACCTCTTCGACTGGCGCGTCTCGTATGGCAACACCTGGACCGGTGTGACCCAGACGGAGGGAATCGTTTTCCTCATCATCAAGCCTCTCGCAACGCCGACCGGCGGCTCCATCTCCTGCGTCGCGGGCGACCTCACCGCGTCGGCGACCATCGAGGTGTCGCAAGCGACGCTCCCTGCGCGGGGGTGTGTCAACGCGTAGCTTCATCCCGCGGGCATCGTGTTTCCCGTCGGCGATGTCGCGCACCGGTGGGGGTCTGGGCGGGGGCGTCGAAGACGCGCCGTGATCAGAGCGCCTGCGCGAGAAGGATCTTCGACTTGGACTCGAGGAAGCAGAGCAGCGAGCCCAGCACCGTCACCTCGTGCCCGAGGTTGACCAGGTCGGCTGCGCCGAGCTCGATGACCGATTCCCGCGGCTCCATCGTGACCTTCCACGTGCCCTCGCCGCCGTTGATCGGCTGCAGATAGCTGATGGTGTTGGCGCGGCTGAGATCCACCACGATCAGCCCCGCATCGGGGTCGTGCTCGTCCTCCTGCTCGAGGACGCGGATCTCACTGCTCGTCAGATATCCGCGCGCGAGGAATTCCGCGAGCCACTGATCGAGCGTCTCTTTGTCGAGGAGTTTCCGGACGGGCACGCGCACCTCATTTCTCGTCGGCGAACGAGAAGACCCGTTCCCCCCGCCATTATGGCGGCTGGAACGGGTCGAGTCGGTGCGTGGTGTCAGGCCGCGCGCACGGGGGACGAAGATGCCCGAGGAGACGCGGTGCCCGCGGCTCGCGCCGGGGTGCGGGTGGTCTGCTCCGCGGTCTCCCAGGTGCGCACGTCGATGCTGAGCCCGGCCGCCGAGTTGGACTGGTCGGCCAGAGCGCGCAGGTACTCGCCGTTGAGCTGTTCGGGCTCGGCGGAGTCGAAGACGAAGCGCAGCGGAATGGACGGCTGCAGCCAGATGGTGGAGCGGCCCGCCTCGTCTTCGGCGCCGATCCAGGTCAGGGTGAAGGACTCGCCACGTCGCAGCTTGGTGGCGGTGATGACTTTGATGTAGCCCAGAAGGCGGTCGGGCAGGGTGACGGGGGCGGTGTCGGAACCGTAGTAAAGCTTGGCCATGGCGATCTCCTTCGATGGGTCGTTGGGCGGGGCTAAAAGTTAATCTACCATGTAATTAGCGAAATTAAATAAGTACATGAGATGTTCACCTGGCTGGCTATGCTCGGAAAGGTGGCCAGCCGGGGCCGCAGCCAGGAGAAGAACCGTGACCAACGCTCCCTCCGCCCTGATCGAGGCCTTGAACGACTACGTCGACGCGGGGCGCGAAGCCCTCCTCGCGGCCCGCAAGACCCTCGGCATCAGCGAGCTGGAGGCGCGCGCGATCGTGAGTATCGCCGCCGATCCCGGCATCCGTCCCTCGACTCTCCGCGACTGCCTCGGCGTCACCTCAGCGGGGGTCACCACGCTCGTCGACCGGCTGGTCGGCCGCGGCGTGCTGCGGCGCGAGCTCGACGTCGAGGATCGCCGCGTCAATCACATCTTCCTCGAGGTCGACCTGGATGCCGAGCCCTGGGTGGCTCTGCGGCGCTTCGACGCGGAGATGCAGCGCGCGGTCCGCGACGAGCCCGCAGACGCATCGCGCGTGTTCGCGGAGATGCTGCGGCGCGTCACCGGGCGGGTACGGGCCAGGATCTGAGTCGGCCCGCCTCTTCGGCGGCGAGAACGGCGCGCTGGTCGACGACGAGGGCGCCTTCACCGAGCTGACGGCGACCGATCAGCCGCACCCTCACCGACCGCCCCGGTCGTACGCCACCTGCAGTGCACCTCGCACCGCGCGGACGCCGGGGCGGTCGGCCGTCCCGCGACGGACCGCGGTGAACACCTCGCGCCGCGGGCGGCCCGGCAGGTCGACCAGGCGCACCGGCGGCGGGTCGCCGGCGAAGACGAGATCGGGGATCAGCCCGACCGCGTGACCGGATGCCACGAGCCTCACGTGCGCGGTCAGATCGGCCATCTCGAAGCGCACGTCGGGCTCGAACCCGGCGGCGCGACACTGCTGGGTCGCCCACTGGCGAGCGGCGGTGCCGACGGGTTCCATCACCCACGCGCGGTCGCGGAGGCCGGCGAGCGAGGTGGCCGGGTCGTCACGGGCGACGGCGAGACGGATGGGGTCCCGCCCCAGGAGGCTGCGCTCGATGCCGTCGCGGTGCTCGCGCGTGTGGTCGGGGTACTGCTCGGCGACGGCGAGGTCGAAGCCGCGCGCCGCGACCTCGAAGAGCCCCTCCTCGGGCGCGAGCTCGGCGACCTCGATCCGCAGCTGCGGTTCGCTCTCGGCCAGGGCGTCGAGGGCGCGGGGGAGCAGGCCGTGTGCGGCGGACTGCATCACCGCGACCCGCACCGGGGCGAGAGAGGGACGCAGGCGTTCGAGCTCGGCCCGCGCGGCCTCGTCGGCGGCGAGCATCCGCGCGGCGTGCGCGGCCAGGGCGGCTCCCTGTGCGGTCAGGCGGAGGCGGCGTCCGTCGGGCTCGAGCAGGGGCACCCCCGCCTCGCGCTCGAGCAGCGACAGCTGCTGCGAGATCGTCGAGGGACTGTATGACAGGGCTTCAGCGACGGCGGCGAGGGTGCCGCGCAGCGACAGTTCGTGCAGGAGGCGAAGACGGCGGAGGTCGAACACGGCATCCTTTCGGTTATCTCGAACATTATCCGTCAGGAATGATCGCTTTTCTCGATGAGATTGACGCTTCACACTGATCTCAATCGAGGAAGGACCGCCATGTCGCTCACTGACGTCCCCCGCACCACCGCCGTCACCACCTCCGATATCGAAGACGCGCTCATATCGCCGCACGACCTCGCCGACGACGCGATCGCCCTCGTGCGCCGCTGGCTCGCCGAGAGCCGCGACGAGCCGGTCGACGGCTCGGCCCAGCGCCTGGCCGGCGTGCTCCGCGATCCGCACGGTCTCGACTTCACCGTCGGCTTCGTCGACGGCGTCGTGCGTCCGGAGGACGTGCGCGTCGCCGCGCGCAACCTCGCCGCCCTCACCCCGCTCATCCCGGGCTTCCTGCCCCTGCACCTGAAGGCAGCGATCCGCCTGGGAGCGTTCGCCGCGCCGATCCTTCCGCAGGTCGTGGTGCCCGCTGCGCGCACGGCGCTGCGGTCGATGGTGCGCCACCTCATCGTCGACGCCAGCGACCGCAAGCTCGGAGAGGCGATCACCTCGATCCGCGGCCGGGGCGACGGCATCCGTCTCAACGTGAACCTCCTCGGCGAGGCGATCCTCGGCAAGAAGGAGGCCGCGCGCCGCCTCGCCGGGACGCGCAAGCTCCTCTCGCGCGACGATGTCGACTACGTCTCGATCAAGGTGTCGTCGACGGTCGCCCCGCACACGCCCTGGGCCTTCGACGCCGCCGTCGCCGACGCCGTGACGGCTCTCCGCCCGCTCTACCGCGTGGCCAAGGAGACCGGCACCTTCCTCAACCTCGACATGGAGGAGTTCAAAGACCTTGACCTCACCCTCGCGGTGTTCGAGACGCTCCTCGGCGAACCGGAGTTCCACGGCGTCGAGGCCGGAATCGTGCTGCAGGCGTACCTGCCCGACGCGCTGGCCGCGATGATCCGCCTGCAGGAGTGGACCGCCGCGCGCGTGGCATCCGGAGGCGCGACCATCAAGGTCCGCGTCGTCAAGGGCGCGAACCTGCCCATGGAGCGCGTGGATTCCGACGTGCACGACTGGCCGCTCGCGACGTGGCCGTCGAAGCAGGCGACCGACGCCTCCTACAAGGCGGTCCTCGATTACGCCCTGCGCCCGGAGCACACGAAGCACGTGCGCATCGGCGTCGCCGGACACAACCTCTTCGACGTCGCCCTGGCGTGGCTGCTCGCCGAGCGGCGCGGGGTGACCTCCTCCGGCCCCTCGGGGCGGTCCGGCATCGACGTCGAGATGCTCCTGGGCATGGCGACGGCGCAGCAGGCCATCGTGCGCCGCACGGTCGGCTCGATCCTGCTGTACACGCCGGTGGTGCACCCGCAGGAGTTCGACGTCGCGATCGCGTACCTCATCCGTCGTCTCGAGGAGGGCGCGTCGAGCGAGAACTTCATGTCGGCGGTGTTCGACCTCGACACCCACGAGGCGCTGTTCGCCCGCGAGCGCGACCGCTTCCTGGCATCCCTGGCCGACATGCCCGCGGGTGTTCCGGCGTCGAACCGCGTGCAGGACCGCACGACTCCCGCCGCTCCCGCGCCGACGCACGGCTTCCGCAACACCCCCGACTCCGACCCCGCGATCGAGGCGAACCGCGTCTGGGCCGCGGGAATCGTCGCACGCATGGAGGGCTCGGCGCTCGGGCGTCAGACCATCGCGGATCACACGATCACCGACGAAGCCGCCCTGAACGCGCTGATCCAGGATGCCGCGGACGCCGCCGCCTCGTGGCGGGCGCTCGGGACCGCGAAGCGGGCCGAGATCCTGCACCGCGCGGGCGACGTGCTCGAGCAGCGACGCGCCGACCTGCTGGAGGTCATGGGCGCCGAGTGCGGAAAGGTCATCGAGCAGAGCGACCCCGAGGTGTCGGAGGCGATCGACTTCGCGCACTACTACGCCGAGCAGGCGCGGGCCCTCGAGACCGTCGACGGCGCCCGCTTCACGCCGGTGGGCGTGACGGTCGTCACTCCGCCGTGGAACTTCCCGGTCGCCATCCCCGCGGGCTCCACCCTGGCGGCGCTCGCCGCGGGTTCCGCCGTGGTCATCAAGCCCGCGGGTCTCGCCGAGCGCTCGGGTGCCGTCATGGTCGAGGCCCTGTGGGAGGCAGGGGTCCCCCGCGAGGTGCTGAAGCTCGTGCAGGTGTCCGAGAACGACCTCGGCCGGCAGCTGCTGACGCACACCGCCGTCGAACGGGTCGTGCTCACCGGCGCGTACGAGACGGCCGAGCTGTTCCGCTCCTTCCGCCCGGATCTGCCGCTGCTGGCGGAGACGAGCGGTAAGAACGCCGTCATCGTCACCCCCAGCGCCGATCTCGACCTCGCCGCGAAAGACGTCGCGATGTCGGCCTTCGGGCACGCGGGGCAGAAGTGCTCCGCGGCATCCCTCGTCGTGCTCGTCGGTTCCGTCGCGCGCTCGCGCCGGTTCCGCGACCAGCTCGTCGACGCCGTCACCTCGCTCGAGGTCGGGATGCCGTGGGACGAGGCGTCGCGCGTCGGTCCGCTCATCGAGCCGGCGCAGGGCAAGCTGCTGACGGCGCTCACCACGCTCGAGCCGGGACAGCGCTGGGTGGTCGAGCCGCAGAAGCTGGACGACGAGGGGATGCTGTGGCGTCCCGGCATCCGCGAGGGCGTGCAGCCCGGCAGCGCCTTCCACCGCACCGAGTACTTCGGACCGGTGCTCGGCATCATGACCGCCGAGACCCTCGACGACGCCATCGAGATCGTCAACGCCATCGAGTACGGCCTGACCTCGGGCCTCCACGCCCTCGATGCGGCGGAGATCGACACCTGGCTCGCGCGCATCGAGGCCGGCAACGTCTACGTCAACCGCGGCACCACCGGCGCCATCGTGCAGCGCCAGCCCTTCGGCGGCTGGAAGAAGTCCGCCGTGGGCGCGGGGACGAAGGCGGGCGGTCCGCACTACCTGTACGGCTTCGGCTCGTGGACGGATGCCGAGACGTCGGCGCCCGTGACATCCGACGCGCTCGTGGCTCCCGCGCTGGCGGCGGTCCCGTCGGGCGACCGTGACTGGCTGGCATCCGCCCTCTCCAGCGACGCCACCGCATGGGCCGCCGAGTTCTCGCTGGCCCGCGACGTGACCGGCCTGGAGTCGGAGCAGAACGTGCTGCGCTATGCCGCGGTGCCGGTGACGGTGCGCCTCGAAGATGCGCCGGAGACCGCGCTCGTCCGCGTCGTCGCCGCCGGAGTGCGGGCCGGGGCGCCCGTCACCGTGAGTACCGTCCGCGAGCTGTCGCCCGCGGTGCGGGCATGGCTCGAGGGCGTCGGAGTGCGCTCCGCGGTCGAGGGCGCCGAGGAGTGGGCGCGTCGCGCGTCGCGACTGGCCCGCACGGGGAGTCGCGTGCGACTCCTCGGGGGTTCCGTCACGGCGGTGGCCGAGGCCACGGGCGGCTCGCCGTCGGTCGCCGTCTACGCCGGCGACGTCACCCGCGCCGGAGAGGTCGAACTGCTGCCGTTCCTGCGCGAGCAGGCCGTCTCGATCACCGCACACCGCTTCGGCACGCCGCGGCGGTACGAGGTGCCGCCGCTGGTTGCCGGCCGTTGAGCGAGGGCGGGGCCTCGCGCGGGGGATTCTCTCGCGCGAGGCCCCTCTCGGGCTCTGCTCACGCCGTGCCCGTCGCCGCAATGCGCTCTGCCGCGCGGCGTACCGACTCCGGCACCGGGGTGCCCGCCGTGGTCTCGGCCGAGGTGACCGGCGCGCCGGTGGTCCAATGCATCGGGAGGGTCCCCGCCCACACCGACCGGTCTTCGCCGTCGTCGTCCTCTTCGACGAGGGAGCCGGCGTTGTCCTTCACACTCGCCTCGGCGAGCGGGATGCGCAGCACCATCGTCGCGGCCCGCTCCCGCGCGGTCATCGGGCGCACCTCGAGGCTGCGTCCGGGCATGAGGTGCTCCGAGAGCGTCAGAAGTGCGGCCTCCTTCTCCTCGGGAGGGACCACGGATGCCACCCCGAACACCACCGCGGAGCGGTACCGCATCGAGCTGTCGAAGAGCGAGCGCGCGTACTTCAGGCCCATGAGGTGCGTGATGGTCACGCAGACGGGGGTTCCCGCGGCGATTCGACGGAAGAAGTCGCTGCCCGTCGAACCGTGGATGAGGAGGTCGTCTCCGTCGCGGCCGATGCCGATCGGGAGCGCGACGGGGCGGTCGTCCCGCACGATCGCGAGGGTGGCGGAGAGGGCGCCGTCGATCACGTCGTACAGGGCAGCGCGGTCCGTGACCTGGTGATGGGCTTCGCGGCGGACGCGCGTCTGAGCGGTGAGGGGGAGCTCGGTCATTCCCTGATTCCAGTCGACCCACTGGACCAGCCCATAGTCCAGTTCGCGCGCCTCTGACTGGACCAGTCCCGGGCGGTCGGTGGCAGACTGCCGCCATGATCTCTCTCGGCATCCTCGACCGCAGCTCGGCGATCCCGCTGCACGAGCAACTCGCTCACGGACTGCGGGCGGCCGTGCTGGCGGGGCGTGTGGGCGCGGGAGACGCCGTTCCGTCGACGCGCGCGCTCGCCGCGGATCTCGGAATCGCCCGAGGAACGGTCGTGGCCGCGTACGAGATCCTCGCGGGCGAGGGGTACCTCCTCCCTACCCCGGGCGGGGGGACCGTCGTCGCCGACGTGGTCGTCCCCTCGGCCGCGGCGCGAGTGCTCCCCGCGGGGGCGATGGAGCCGGTCCCGAAGGCGGAGGTGGATCTCAGCCCCGGCCGGCCGCGCACCGCGGGAGTCGCCGATGCCGCCTGGCGTTCCGCGTGGCGGCGGGCGGCCACCGTCGATCCGGAGTCGGACGTCGACGACGCGTGCGGTCACCCGGCGTTGCGGGCCGAGATCGCGCGGCACCTGGGGCGCACGCGCGGTCTCGACGTCTCGGAGGCCGACGTCGTCGTCACCGCCGGAACCAGCGACGCGCTCCTGTTGACCCTCGTGTCCCTGACGTCGGAGAGCGGGCGCCGGAAGCCCCTGCGGGTGGGCATCGAGGACCCGGGGTATCCTCGCGTCCGCATGATCGCGCGGCGGGTGGGCATCGAGACGGTGCCCGTCCCCGTGCGGGTGGAATCCGGTCTCGACCTCGACGCGCTCGCGCGGCTGCGCGGCCTCGACGCACTGATCGTCACCCCGAATCACCACTACCCGCTCGGGAGTCGATTGGATGCCGAGCAGCGCGCGCGGCTCCTCGCCTGGGCGGAGCGCGAGGACGTGGTCGTCATCGAGGACGACTACGACAGCGAGTTTCCGCACGGGCGCGCGCCGTTCCCGCCGCTGTCCCTGCTGGATCCCTCGCGGGTGGTGCTCATCGGCAGTCTGTCGAAGGTTCTCACCCCGGCGGTGCGGTGCGGATGGGTCGTCGCTTCGGGCGTCGCGGGGGAGCGGATCCGCGCAACGCGCGAGGATCTCGACTCCCCCGTCTCGCTCGTGCAGCAGCGCGCTCTGGCCCACTACCTCGCGGAGGGGGATCTCGCCCGGCACACGGCGCGGCGTCGCCGCGACTACCGGCATCGCCGTGAGCTGCTGCTGGCGGCGTTCGCCGGGGTCCCCGGTGTCGAGCTGACGGCGACCGCCGGCGGCCTGCACGCGGTCGTGCTGCTTCCCGGACTCGACGTCTCCGTCGAGCGGGAGATCGTCGCGGAGGTGGCGGCGCGCGGTGTCCGGGTCGAGCCGTTGTCACGCTACGCGGTGAGCGAGGCGTCCCCGCCGCTTCCGGCCGGGATCGTGTTCGGCTACGCCGAGCCGCCGACCGTCGTTCTCATGGAGGCGGTCGGCGAGATGGTCGCGGTGCTGCGGGCCCACGTGGCTCGTTCGTCGTGAGCGGCGGTCACGGCCTTTCGTCTATCGCGTTCGTCTCGCTGACCGCGTTCCCGTCGCTGATCGTCCCGAGCCATCCCGTGTCTTCGAGCATCTCCCGCGCGATGTCGTCGGGAGTACGGCCGTCCGTCGCGATCCGCACGTCCACGGTGTATGCGTCGAGCTGCGCCGCCGCGCTCCCGCTGCGTACGATGTGCTCCTCGACAGAGCGGCCCCACTCCCGTCGGGAGAGTCGGTCGGCGGCTGTGGCATCCGTGGACGTCAGGAGGACGCTCCGCGCGCGGACCTCTCCGCCGAGCGCCGCCGAGAGGCTCTCGACCTGCGTGATGCTCACGGTGTTGGTGAACAGGAGTCGGTGGTAGCCGAGAGCCCGATAGGCGCTCCACATGGCAGCGAGGTTGTGCTCGGCCAGGGCGATGCCCTCCCGCCACGGTTCTGGATACGCCTGGTCCAGACTGTCGCCTTCGATGACGGCATGCCGGACACCGCGCGCGGCCAAGAGCCGCGACGCCTCGGCGGCCACGGTCGACTTGCCGACGCCGGATCGGCCGCCGATGAAGATGACCTCGGTGGGGGGAGTGATCGTCATCTCGGCATTGTCTCTGCGTCATCTCTGCGTCGCCTCGACATCATCGAGGTGCACGACGGGTCAGAACGGTGCCGCGTCAGGCGGTCCGGACGGCCTCGCCGTGCCATCCGGGCTCGGTCCGGGCGCACCTGTTCCGGCGTCACTCGGTACCTGGGCGCTGTGTCGGCCCCTACCTCGTGTGCCCTCGCCCGGCCCAACCGGATCCGGGAGGAACAGGATCCGCGGCGGGGGATTCTCGGTCGTGCGCTGCCCGAGCGGACTCTCGAAACGAAGGGTTCCATCGTGATCCTGCGACACGGTCCACCCCGTCTCCGTCTTCAGGGTGTGGTGTCGCACGCAGAGGTGGCTGAGGTTCGTGAGTTTCGTGGCGCCACCGTGCTGCGCCTCGTGATTGTGATCGAGCTGACATCGCGGCAGAGGTGCGCGACACCCCGGAGCGCGACAGTGTTGGTCGCGCGCCGCGAGGTATCGGCGTTGCGCCGCCGTGGGACTGTACCGATCGACCTCGAGCACCGTGCCGGTGACCGGATCGCACAGCACGCGATCCCACCCCGGCGCATGAGCCGCGAGGCGTCGCGCCGTGTCCGGGTCGATCGGGCTCCGCCCCGCCACAGCTGCACCGACGTCGGTGTGTCCGAGAAGAGTGAGGACGGGGACCGTGATCTGCACCTGTCCGCGGATAGCGCCGAGACCGCCGGGACAGCGCTCATCGCTCGTCGGGTCGATGGCGGGGGAGGCGGTGAGGAGAAGATCGGCGCAGAGATCGGCGCCGATCTGCGCGAGTGTGCGATCGTCACGCGCTGCCTGTTCGTCGGCCGCAGGGGTGGTGCAGGAAGAAGCCGAGGAGAGGGAGACCTCCGCAGTCGTCCTGCTCTCTCCTCGGATCGCGGCCGCCTGTCGCCTCAAGCGGTCCCGGATGCCATAGGCGACCGTCGCAGGCAGGATCACGCTCAGCTCGGCCATCCCGTCCGCGAGGTCGCGAACGTCCACTCCGCGGTCTCGTGCCGCTCGCGCATGCCGGGCTGTCATTCCCTCCGGCTGCACGCTCTCGGCGAGTTCTCGTGCATAGGCGCGCACGCGCCCCGGGGAGTCATGCTCGGCGCGTGCCAGGACCACCTGCTCCCACCCGCGCCGTGTGTCGTCGTCGTCGATGACGCCCCCCGTATCGAGGACAGCGTGGGCATGACGAAGCGTGATTCGCCCCGCCTCGAGCGCGTCGACCGTGGAGCCGAACTTCTCCGTCAGCGTGTAGGCATCGCCCAGCTCCTTCTGAACGGTGAGGTCGTGGCTCTTCGTCGCCACCGCGATCTCGAGAGCCACGGATCGGACGGGCAGTTCTCGCTCGCGCGAGGCCCGTGACCTCGACCGGGCGGCCTCCTCCAGCGCGATTCGCATAACCTCCGCACGCCGACGGATCAAACGCGCCTGGAGCCGGGACACCTCAGCCGTGTCTGCCCGGATGGCCACGATGAGGGATCGAAGACGATCGCCGTCATCGCGCTCGTGCCCCGCGATGCTGGGTGGCGGGAGGAGGTCGGTCATGACTCCAGTTTAGAAAGTATGTTCGAAAGGATCGAATGGTTTCACCTTGGCCTCGGTAGATTTCACCCTCGGCGGAAATTCCCGCCGGGACGCGCCCGCGCCCGAGCCCGAGCCCGCGCCTGCGTCCCAGCCCCCAGCCCCGGCTCCCAGCCCCGGCTCCGGCCCTCAGCCCCGGCCTCAGCCCCGAGCCCCCAGCCCCCGGCCCCAGCCCCCGGCCCCAAGCCCCAGCCCCGGCCCCCAGTCCCCAGCCTCAAGCCCCCGGCCCCAAACCCCGGCCCCAGCCTCAAGCCCCTGCCCCGGCCTCCAGCCCCCGGCCTCAGCCCCGAGCCGCGAGAATCTCCAGCGCCGCCATCGCCGCGTTCTGCCCTGCGATGCCGCTGACCGCGCCGCCGCGCCGCGCGCTCGACCCGCAGATCAGCACCCGTGCGTGCTCGGTCTCCACGCCCCACCGCTCCGCGGGGCCGAGCCCGGCGGCACCCCCCGCCCCCGCGGCATCCACGGATCCCCCCGCGCGCCACGGCCACGACAGCCCCCCGTGGAAGATGTCGCCACCGACCATGTTGAGTGACTCCTCGAGATCGCTCGTCGTGCGGGCCTCGATGCACAGACGCCCGTCCGGTGCGCGGAGGATGCAGTCACGCAGGGGCTCGTCGAGCACCGCGTCGAGCGACTGCTGCGCGGCCGCGAGCAGGCGTGCGCCGGCCGCGACGGGGTCGGTGCCCTCGACGAGGCGATGAGGGACGTGGAGCCCGAAGAGGGTCAAGGTCTGCGCCCCGCTCTCGCGCAGCTCGTCACCGAGGATCGACGGGTCGGTGAGGGAATGACAGTAGATCTCGAGCGGCAGCGGGTCGGGCAGCACGCCTCCCGTGGCGGCGACGAACGCGGAGTCGAGCTGCGTCATCGTCTCGTTGACGTGGAAGGTGCCGGCGAAGGCCGCCTCCGGGGAGACCTCGCGATCGCGCAGTCGCGGCAACCGCGACAGCAGCATGTTGACCTTGACCTGCGATCCCTCGGGTTCGTCGACCTCCGTAGGAGCTCCGCCCGCCGTGAGGAGACGTCCCAGCACCGCGCGTCCCACGCCGCTGAGCACCAGCGAGCCGTGGAAGACCTCGGGGCGATCGGTCACTGCGTGCACCTCGCCGCTCGGTGAGATCGAGATCACGTCGATCCCCGTGAGGATCTTCGCGCCCGCTTCGCGCGCGGCGCGTTCGAGCTCGGCAGTGACGGCTCCCATCCCGCCGACCGGGACATCCCAGTGCCCGGTCTCGCCGCCGATGACGTGGTACAGGAAGCAGCGGTTCTGCGCGAGCGAGGGGTCGTCCGACGACGCGAACGTCCCGATGAGTCCGTCGGTGAGGGCGATGCCCCGCGCGATGTCGCTGTCGAGCGAGCTGCGCAGCAGCTCGCCCAGCGGCCGTGAGGTCAGCGACTCCCAGAGGGCGTCGTCGCCGACGCGTTCGCGCATCTCCGCCGCCGTCGGCAGCGGCTCGGTCATGGTGGGGAACACGGCACGGCCGAGGGGCGCCAGCCGTTCGCCGAGCGCGGCGAACCGGTCGGCCTCCCGGGAATCGCCCAGCGTCCGCGTGAAAGACGCGGCGGTGGCCTCGGCATCCTGGGTGTCGATCAGGATGCCGCGCGACGGATCCGATGGATCGGGGGTGTACGACGAGTAACGCCGGCGACGCAGGTCGATCCGGAGCCCCAGGTCGTCGATGATCCGCTGCGGGAGCAGGCTGACGAGGTAGGAGTACCTCGACACGCGCGCGTCGACACCCGCCCACGGCTTCTCCGACACGGCGGCGCCGCCCACGGCATCCGATCGTTCGAGCACGACCACCGACCGCCCTGCCCGGGCGAGATAGGCCGCGGAGACGAGGGCGTTGTGCCCTCCCCCCACGATGACGACGTCGTACCGGCGAGTTTCCGAAGCGGTCATGCCCCCACGCTACCGACGGCGCCGAGCCGACCCGAGGGGGTGGCGCAGTAGCGTGGATGCCATGACCCTCGCCGCGGAACTGCTCGACATCGCCACCCGCATCGCTCGAGAGGCCGGTGAACTCGCGCTTCGTCGTCGTCGCGAGGGCGTCACGGTCGCGGCGACCAAGTCGGCCGCGGCCGACATCGTCACCGCCGCCGATCGCGAGGTCGAGGCCTACGTTCGCGCCGAGCTCGAGCGCGTGCGCCCGGGCGATGGGTTCTTCGGCGAGGAGTCCGCCGCCGACGCCGGCACGACCGGCATCACCTGGGTCGTCGACCCGATCGACGGGACCGTCAACTACGCCTACGGCATCCCCGCGTGGGCGGTCAGCATCGCCGCCGTCGAGGGCCCGGCCGATACGGCAAAGTGGGTCGCGCTCGCCGGTGTCGTCTACAACCCCGTCACCGACGAGCTGTTCCGCGCCTCGCGCGGCGGGGGAGCGTGGCTCGGTGACGAGCGCCTCTCGGTGGCGGCCGACGTCGGCGAGGCCGGCGGGCTCGTCGCGACGGGCTTCGGATACGACCCCGCGACCCACGCGCCCACTCTCGCGCAACTGGCCCGCGTCATGCCCATCGCCCGTGATCTTCGCCGCATCGGAGCCGCGTCACTCGACCTCGCGTCGGTCGCGGCCGGACGCATCGACGCCTACTACGAGAAGGGCACGAACCCGTGGGATCACGCGGCCGGCGTTCTGCTCGTCGAGGAGGCGGGCGGCATGCTCGGCGGTGCGCCGGGCGGGCGCCCGGGCAAGGGGATGGTGATCGCGGCGGGTGCCGACTTCTTCCCGCGGCTGGAGGAACTTCTCGACTACGAGAGGTGAGATCGGCGGAGCGCTCATGACATTCCCAGTCCCGTCGGGTTAGGCTGTTTACCCGATCGTTATTTTCGCGACCCGAACCTGCGGAAATGGCAGAAGCCCCGAAAGCCCGAAGCCGTCGCGCCTGCGACACGACACGAGAGCCATCGCGCGTTGCCGTCAGAAGCCCCAGAGACTGAGCCCGCCCGCACACGGCGATCCAGTCGACCCTCCGCCGTGCCCGCCGCCGCCCCGCAGCTCACGCGGGCCGAGATGCGCCGCCGGTCCACCTCGACCGTCCTGGATGAGTCCGCTCCGGATGCCGTCACCCCCCTCGAGCCCGCTCCCGTCGATGCCGAGGTCGCCGCGCAGTCGGCCCTCGTGGAGAAGGTCGCCGCGGCTGTCGTCGAGACGGTCATCGCCGCCACCATCGAGCCCACTCTTCCTTCCCGGCCCGAGGTCGAGGTCGTCGAGCGTCCCGCCGACGAGGGCGTCGAGGTCCTGGCATCCGGTTCGTCCCCGTCCGACGCGGGCGACGACGCCCTCGCGGTGACCGTCGTCGACGAGCGTCAGTCCGACGAGGGCGATGTCGCCGTCATCCTGCAGAGCACCGAGCCCGAGACCGCGGCCACTCCCGTGGCACTGCCGACCTCGCCGATCACCCTCCCCGCCACGCGTCGCGCCCGCCGGCGTCCGCAGCCGTCGGCCGTCGAGTCCGACGCTTCCACCGCCCCCGCCGCTTCCCGGACGGATGCCCCGAAGCCCTCCGGTTCGGCTTTCGGTCCCGCTGCCGACGCCGAGCCCGACGAGTTCGAGGTCGCTGCGCGTCTCTTCGCCTTCACCGGCGAGACACCGGTTTCGGCCGCGCAGCCCGTCGCCGCCCCGGCTGCGCCCGTCACCCAGGGTCTTCCGGCCGCCGCGGCTCCCCGCACGCGTCGCAACGGGCGTCGTATCGCCGCCGCCACCTTCTCGGTCGGCGTCATGGGCCTCGTCGGTCTGATGACGGTCGGGATGACGATGCCGGTGAGCGCACTCGCCTCGGCCAGTGGCACCTCCAGTGTCGCATCGAGCGAGGTCACGACGGTCACCCTCGCCGCCGGGGGAGACGTCGCCGCCGACCAGGGAATCCAGGCCTACGTCGCTCCCGCAGAGGCCCAGTCGGTCGTCGTCGACCGCACCGACGACGGCTACAAGGCGGCCACGTACGCGCAGATGGCCGCCGACTCGGGCATCAAGAACTTCTCGAACTTCTACGTCAACGACCCGACCGCCCCGATCCAGTGGCCGTTCGCCGTCGGCGTGCCGATCACGTACGGCTTCGGCATGCGCGACGGCCGGATGCACGAGGGTGCCGACTTCGTGCCCGGCGAGGGCTCGCCGGTGCAGGCGATCGCCGACGGTGTCGTGCGCATCGCGACCGAGAACGGCGACGCCTTCGGCGTGACGGTCCTGATCGACCACCAGATCGACGGACAGCTCGTCTCGAGCCGCTACGGACACATGCAGTACGGCTCGCTCCAGGTCACCCCGGGTGAGCACGTCCACGTCGGACAGTTCCTCGGACGCACCGGCAACACCGGTCGTTCGTTCGGCGCGCACACGCACGTCGAGATCCTGCAGAACGGCACCACCCCGATCGACCCGATCGAGTGGCTGCGCCAGCACGCGGGAGGCTGATCGATTGGAGGATCAGGGCCCTGCTCTGATATCCTCTTCAAGTTGCCCGGAGAGATCCGGGTACGCCCCGATAGCTCAGTGGCAGAGCACTTCCATGGTAAGGAAGGGGTCGTCAGTTCAATCCTGACTCGGGGCTCAAGGCATCCTGGTTCGAACATCGGATGCCGTGCGGCGGGGTAGCTCAGTTGGTGAGAGCGCACGACTCATAATCGTGAGGTCGCGGGTTCAAGCCCCGCTCCCGCTACTTCTGGGGGTAGGACTCGATTCTTGCTCGAACAATCGGCCAAGGCCAAGGCGCGGAACCTCCGCGGCGATGGCTCAGACGCGTTCTCTTCCTTGCCCTATCGCAGGTCGCGAGACCATGCTGACCTGCTTTTCGTCGACTCCAATCAGCAGAGAGCGGCGGTCACTGGTAGTCCGGGTCCGACTGAGCAGCGATCTGCCTGACCGGCATGGGGTGGTCGCTCAGATCGATCACCGTGTTCCGTGATCCGCCATCCGTTGCCTGCGTCGATTCAAGAGATAGGTGCTCGATCGGCACGAGAGCAGCTACGCCTTTGCCGTGCCGGGTGAGGACGATGGACTCGCCCGCGAATCGGACGCGGTTGACGAGCTCTGAGAGCTGCCCGCGGGCCTCGGAAACGGGAACTTCGTCCATCATGACGCCATGATACATTACGTACAATTTGTACAAAATGCAGCGAGGTGAGGTACGTGGTCTATCGGGCGGAGGACGGTCGTCGCTTCGGGTGGCTGTGGGGTGCCACGGTAGGGGCGGCGCTCGGTGACGGTCTATCGATGACGGCCTTCCCGTTGTTGATCGCTGGTCAGACGCGGGATCCGTTCATCGTTTCTCTTCTGCAGGTCGCGACAGGCCTACCTTGGCTGCTGTTCGGTCTCTTGGCGGGGGCCCTGGTCGACCGATGGGACCGTCGATCGGTCATGTGGCGCACCGACCTGGCGCGCCTGTGTATTGCCCTCTCGCTCGGGGTTCTGGTCGCGCTCGGTCATGCGCCGGTGGCCGTCGTTCTGCTCGCGGCTTTCCTTCTTGCGTGTGGATCGACGTTGATCCGCAGCGCGGCTCCCGCGTTGCTCCCCACACTCGTCCCGCGCGAAAGGCTGGCCGACGCGAATGGCCGTCTGCAGGCGGGTTCTACCGTTTCGGGCAGCTTCCTCGGCCCCGCCGCGGGAAGCGTGCTGTACTCCCTCTCCGCGGCCGTGCCTTTCCTTGTGCAGACGTTCGCCCTGGTCGTGTCGACCCTGTGCGTGTGGCGACTCCCCACGACCCTCGTGCCGTCAGCTTCGCGAACAGGGCGTAGCTCGATCTGGGTCGAGACCGCTGAGGGGGTGCGGTGGCTGGCTGCGCACCGAGTCCTGCGCTCCGTGGCAGTCGGCACGATTCTGCTCGCAGCCTCAACCGGCGTTCTCCTCGCCGTTCTCGTCGTTCATGTGCTGGAGTTCTTAGATCTGCCGCCTGTGGGTTACGGCGTACTCATCAGCGTGTACGCCGGTGGCAGCGTCGCGGGATCACTCTTCACCGCACGACTCCGACCTGCACTCGGAACCAATCGGTGTCTGCTTTGCTCTGCGCTCCTCGGGACTGTTTCGATCGCAGTCCTCGCGATGGCTCCAAACGCTGTTCTCGCAGGGGTCGCCCTCTTCGCCCTCGGCGTGGCCACGATGCTGTGGAACATCCTGGCGGTCACGGTCCGACAGGAGCTCACACCGAACCACCTTCTCGGGCGGGTGACGAGCGCGTTCACCGTCGCAGGTGTGGGCAGTGCACCCATCGCCGCCCCGCTAGGGGGCGTCATCGCTTCTCTCGCCAACACGTCGATGGCAATCGGCGGCGCAGCGCTCCTCTGCGCATTTGCATGCATCGCCGTCAGCCGACTCCCGGACCTCGACGACACAAAGCGGCCGAGTAGATGACGGTGAGGAGCGCCTCGAGTTCCTCGAAACCGAGCTGGCCCTACGCCGGCTTGTTGCCGTGTACTGTCACGGCGCTGACAAACGTGATCTTGATCCATTTCTGAGCGTGTGGACGATCCTCTCTCGTCAACTGACGAAGGGCACTGAGCCGTCCCTGGCGGCGAAAGAACGAGGCCGTGCTCCTGACGTTTTGGTGCAAAACCGATCGGTTTCGGGTTTCGGCATCACCGCGGTGAGAAGCTTTCGTTACGCCGGCGACGAAGCAGCGCACTTGCAGCTACCGCCGCGCGGTCGTAGTTGGTGTCGAGGCGAGATGCGATGGCAGCGATCGGATGGTCGTGCTCGTAAAGCGTTCGTGCGACCTCGACCTGGTCGCTTGTCATCCCTCGTCTCGAGGCACGCGAAGGGTGTTGATCTTCGACAGACCGTAGGTCGCACAAAGATTCGGCGTCATTGCGCCCGACTCGTACTCAGCGACAATTCGCTTGATCTGCGCCGGTTCACGATGTCGGCGAAGCGGTCGACGCATCTGCTCGGGGGAGTTGAGAGAGGCGGATTCGGCACGAGATCAGCGACGTTCTGCAGTTCCGCCGCTGGTGGCGGCAGCAACGCGGGTTTATCTGAGTAGCGGTGTACCGGTTCTACTTCGGGGAGAGGTTAGGGCACGAGCAGAGGTCTCCCTGTCTCGACTCCCTGCGGATCACGTTGACGCCGTACTGCTGCGCGCCGCTACGTCGGCGCGTCGGTGTCGTGGTCGGTGTCGGTCGTGCCCTCACGCGACGGGCCGGCGGCGAGGCGACGAAGCCACGAGGACAGCAGCGCGGTCTCGGTTGCGCCCAAGACATCGGGGTGCGCGTGGGCATGTTCGAGGACGTGGTGGATCTGCTCGCGCATCGAGTGTGTGCCCGTCGTCGTGCCGGTGATGGCGGCGATGACTCCTTCCCGGACGGCGATGGAGAGTGCCCGATCTTCCTGGGCGAGCACGATCTGGCGAAGCGTGACGCCGATGTTCGTGACCAGGATGTGCGCGGCGGCCTGATGCGGATCGACCGCGAGTCGGCCTTGCTCCGACGCGAGAGCCGTGAGCCGGCGCAGGATCTGGCTCGGGCGTGCTTGGGGGGAGGGCGAGTACCCGGGGCGCACGGTGCCGTACATCAGCGTGTAGAAACCGGGGTTCGCGAGCCCGAACGCGACGTGGGCGTCCCATCCCGCGCGAATGTCCTGGATCGGGTCTCCCGTGCTTTCCGTCGAGGATTTCTCCGCGAGGTAGAGGTCGAATCCGCGCTCGATGACGGCATCCAGAAGGCCCTGCTTGTTGCCGAAGAAGTGGTAGAGCGTCGGCATCTTGACGCCGACGGCCGCGCAGATCGCTCTGAGTGAGACTTCCTCGCCCGGGGAGGCGGCGATCATGGTCGCCGCCGCGTCCAGGAGCCGAGTCCTGGTGTCGCCTCGCGCGTCGGCTGTCATGTCGCTATATTAATGCGTATCAATGATACACGACCGCATAGTGTCGACACACGAAGGGAGCAGGCATGACCGTTCACACTCTCGAGGGGAAGACGGTTCTCGTCGCGGCCGGCGCCAAGAACCTGGGTGGTCTCATCAGCCGTCAGGCGGCCGAGGCGGGTGCGGATGTCGCGATCCACTACAACTCCGCCTCTACGCGAGCCGAGGCGGAGGCGACGTTGGCGGCAGTCGAGGCCGCCGGCCGGAAGGGCGTGCTCCTCACGGGCGACCTGACTGTTCCCGCGAACGTGACAGCGCTCTTCGCAGACGCGGAAGCCGCGCTCGGCCCGATCGACGTCGCCGTGAACACCGTGGGCAAAGTGCTGCGCAAGCCCATCGTGGAGACCTCGGAAGAGGAATACGACGAGATGTTCGACATCAACAGCAAGGCGGCCTACTTCTTCATCAAGGAAGCGGGCAAGAACCTTGCCGACGACGGCAAGATCATCACGATCGTGACGTCGCTGCTGGCGGCGTTCACCGACGGATATGCCACCTATGCCGGGGGCAAGAGCCCGGTCGAGCACTTCACCCGTGCGGCGGCGAAGGAGTTCGCCCCGCGCGGTATCTCGGTGACGGCGATCGCACCGGGGCCGATGGACACCCCGTTCTTCTACGGGCAGGAGACGCCGGAGCGCGTGGAGTTCCACAAGTCTCAGGCGATGGGCGGGCAACTCACCCAGATCGAGGACATCGCACCCATCGTGTCGTTCCTGGCCACGGACGGCTGGTGGATCACCGGCCAGACCATCTTCGCCAACGGCGGCTACACCACTCGCTGATCCTGAGAGAGAGGACACCTCGCATGAGTATCGAAGTACCCACGCCGGTGGCGGAGTTCGTGAACGCCATCAATGCGGCGGATACCGACGCGTTCGTGGCGCTGTTCGCGCCGGACGGCTTCGTCGATGACTGGGGATCGACATACCCCGGGCCCGACGGGGTGAGGAGGTGGGCGGGATCGGATGCCATCGGCGCCGGGGCTTCGATGACGTTGCTGTCCGCGCGCACCGACGGCGACACCACTACCGTGCGTTTCGATTGGCGGAGCCGGGTCTTCACGGGTCAGTCGACCGGGATCTTCGTCGTCCGCGACGGGCGTCTGGTGAGTTTCACCATCCCGCCCGAGCACTGAAGCCTTCGGGCCCACCCCGACCATTCGAACGACAGGAGCAACCGTGTCGGAACCGTCCCTCTCCTCGCATCGACTCGTCTCGCGTATGACCGGGCGCGACCCCCACGAGAGGGGGCGTGCCGCCAGTCCGCTGGAGCTGTTCTTCGACCTCGTCTTCGTCGTGGCCGTGTCGTTCTCGTCGGTGCAACTGCATCACATGGAGGCGGAGGGGCACCTCGGGGCGGGCGTGCTCGGTTACCTGATGGTGTTCTTCGCCATCTGGTGGGCGTGGATGAACTTCACCTGGTTCGCGACCTCTTTCGACACGGATGACGTGTTCTATCGGATCCTCACCTTCGTGCAGATGGCGGGAGTGCTCGTCCTCGCCTCCGGCGCCGCGGGTGCCATGGCGGATCATGACTTCACCGTCATCACGATCGGATACGTCATCATGCGGTTCGCGATGGTGACCCAGTGGATCCGAGTCGCCCTCACGGTGCCGACATATCGAGCGACGGCCATCCGCTACGCGGGCGGGATCACCGTGGTCCAGGTCGCGTGGATCCTCCGGCTCGCTCTTCCCGAGCCCGCCGCTCTCGTGGGCTTCTTCGTCCTCCTGGCCGCGGAGATCGGCGTCCCGATCTGGGCGGAGTCGCGCAAAGCGACACCGTGGAACGCCCATCACGTCACCGAGCGATACGGGTTGTTCACCCTCATCCTCCTCGGTGAGTCCATCCTCGCCTCGGCCAACGCGGTCGTCGAATCCCTCCATGCGGGAGACGATCTTCCGCAGCTGCTCCTCATCTCCGGCGCGGGTCTGATGATCGCGGCGGGCATGTGGTGGGTGTACTTCGCCCGGGAGCACCACCGTCACATCACGTCGTTGCGGTCGTCCTTGACCTACGGATACTCCCACTACGTCATCTTCGCCGCCGCCGGCGCGTTCTCCGCCGGCGTCGAAGTCATCATCGATTCCACGACGCACCACGCCGACACTGCTCAGCTCGCTGCCGCAGCGACACTCACGGTGCCCGTCGCCCTCTTCGTCCTCGGCATCTGGATGCTGACCATTCGCTCCACCCTCACCGCCCGCGGCAACGTCACGGTCGTGCTGGCCGTCCTGGTCATCCTGGCGAGCACGGCCCTCCCCGGTCCCTGGGTCATGGTCGGGGTGGCCGTGGGAACCGCTCTCGCCGCTGCAGCGGCGCAAGGCGCTGAGGCGGATCACCGACGGTAGACCCCCGCCGACTCGCTGGTCAGAGCCCGCACGGATTCTCGCGGTCGACGCGGTGACGAACCGACCCGGCGACGGGCGTTGGCGTCATCACCGCACCTTTCGACGCTTGCGTTTTGTATTTCGAAGACTTACTCTTCACTTACGTTCCGAAGCGCGGACGAAAGAAGGGCGACGTCGATGAAGACAAGCGACAGCGACCGAGAGACACAGATCCTCCGGCAGTTGAACACCGCGGGCTCCGTCGTCGTGTCCGATCTCGCCGACATGTTCGGGGTCTCCACGGTGACCATTCGCAAAGACCTCGACGCTCTCGAGCAGCGTTCGATGCTCAAGCGCGTCCGAGGGGGCGCCATACGTGCCGCGGCCACCGACGAGGGGACCTTCGCGCACCGCCTCACGGTCATGGCCGAGGCGAAGAACGCGCTGGGTGCCGTCGCTGCCGAGAGCATCCACGACGGCGACATCATCTCGCTCGACTCGTCGACCTCCTGCTACTGGTTGGCGCAGCACCTGCTGAACCACAAGAATCTCACCGTCGTCACCTACGGCCTTCATGTGGCCACCTTCCTCATGGACGAGAGCAGCGCCATGGTCGTCATGCCGGGCGGGGTTCTTCGGCGCCCGTCCGGCTCGCTCGTGGGTTCGCTCACCGACCCGCTCGAGGGTCGGGGCCGCATCGGCAAGGCGTTCTTCGGCGTCAAGAGCCTCTCCCGCCAGCACGGTCTGATGGAGCTCGCGCTCGACGAGGCCGAGGCCAAGCGCAGCCTCGTCCGCTCCGCCGACGCCGTCTACGGCCTGTTGACCTCCGACAAGGTCGGCGGATTCGCGCTGCACTCCTTCGCCGACGCCGACCGCGTCACGGGGTTGTTCACCGACGCGCCGCTGCCCGAAGAGGACGCCGCTGCGTGGTCTGATCGCGTCGTGGCGGTGACCACGGCCGCGGAGGCCGCCGCGCCCCCGGTCCGCGAACTCGGACGTCGCGCATGACCTCCGTGATGGTGCTCGGCGCGATCGATCTCGGTGCCGAGAGCGGGCGGGTCCAGCGGTTCGACTTCGACGGTGACACTCTCCGAGCGGGAGATCAGCGTCGTTTCGGCAACGGTGCCAGCCTGCGGGACGGCTCGCTGCGCTGGGACACGGCCGGCCTCTGGCGTGACATCTCCGACGCGGTCCTCCGACTGGATGCTGAGACGGGCGACGGATTCGCCGCCGTGGGGGTGGACACCTGGGGGCTCGATTCGGTGCTCGTGCGGGCCGACGGCTCTCTCGTCGAGGAGCCGGTCTGCTACCGCGACCCGCGGCAGCTTCGCGGACGCGAGCGTGCGATCGCCACCGTCGGCGCCCGGCGCCTGCATGGTGAAACCGGTGCGCACCTGCTCTCGGGCAATGCCGTCTTCGGCTGGAGCGATATGGCATCCGCCCCGGGAGGATTCGACGACGTCGACGCGGTCCTCATGATCGCCGACCACCTCCACTCCCGACTCTCGGGCTCGCGTGTCTCCGAGGCGTCCATCGCCTCCACGAGCGGGGCCATCGATATGCGGACGGGGGGCTGGTCGCACGGGCTGCTCACCGATCTCGGCATCCCGCTGCGCGTGCTTCCGGACCTCGTGCCCGCCGGTACCGATCTCGGGCCCGTGACCGGGGTCCGTGGCATCCGCTCGGCCACTCGGGTGATCGCCCCGGCCTCGCACGACACCGCGAGTGCCGTGCTGGGCACGCCGGGGATAGACGAGCGCAGTGTCTTCATCTCGTCGGGCACGTGGTCTCTCGTCGGGATGAACCGGCCGGAAGCCGTGATCTCCGAGGCCACCTTCCTCGAGAGTCTCACCAACGAGACCACCGTTCCCGGGACGGTGCGGGTCCTGCAGAACGTCATGGGTCTGTGGCTCTTGCAGGAGTGCCGGCGTGAGTGGCGCGCTGCGGGTCGCGACATCGACTACGCCGGGATGGTCGAGGCCGCGCGCGCGGTCCCGCCACTGTTCTGCGTCATCGATGCGAACGACCCGTCGCTCCTGGCCACGGGTGGCATGCTCGCGCGCATCCGGTCGCTCGCGGCAGACACCGCGGACGTCGTCCCCGAGTCTCTCGGGGAGATGGTGCGGTGCGTCATCGATTCTCTCGCGGTCAGCTACCGCCTGGCGATCGACGGGCTTCGGCGCTCCACCGGCGTCGCTCCGGACGTGATCCGCGTCTCGGGCGGTGGCACGCAGAACGCCCTGCTCCAGCAGGCGACCGCCGACGCGACGGGACTCCCCGTCATCGCCGGACCGACCGAAGCCACGGCGCTCGGCAATGCCGCGATGCAGCTGCGCGGTCTCGGCGAGCTCGGTTCCGACGCCGAGCTGGCGGACCTCATCGCTCGCTCGGTGCAGACCCGGATCTTCGCCCCGCACTCCGATGATCGCTGGGATGCCGCAGCGGCCGTCGTGTCGCGACGCCGCCTGTCGCGACATTCCCACGAGACCGTCGCCTAGCGCGGTCGCCCTCCTCTGTCCGCAGGCCACGTCTGCGGTACTCGTCGCGCCCGGCACCGGGCGCGCACCCTCACCAATCACCTGATCAACGAAGGAATCACAGAGCCGTGAACGTATCAAAGCGAATCCTGGTCACCGCCGCGTTGCTGGCCGTGTCGGCCGTGGCCGTCTCGGGCTGCACCAAGAAGAACGACGCCGCCGCCGCTCCGGACTCCGGTTCGACGACCACCGTCGCGTTCGTGCCGAAGCTCCAGGGCATCCCCTTCTTCGAGGCGATGAACGCCGGCGGTGAGAAGGCCGCCGAGGACCTCGGCTTCACCTGGCTCTACCAGGGGCCCACGACGGCGGACGCCGCGGCCCAGGCCGACATCGTCCGCTCGTTCATCCAGCAGCAGGTCTCCGCGATCATCGTCGCACCCAACGACCCCGACTCCCTCACGCCGGTCCTCAACGAGGCCGCCGCCGCCGGCATCAAGGTCCTCACCGCCGACACCGACGCCGCGGACTCCGACCGCGAGGTCTTCGTCAGCCAGGCCTCGGCCGAGGGCATCGGCGAGGCGCTGACCGATCAGCTCATGACCGCGATGGGCGGCAAGGGCTCGTACGCGATCGTCTCCTGCGGGGAGACCGCGTCGAACCTCAACTCCTGGATCGACGTGCAGAAGTCGTACACGGCCTCGAAGTACCCGGATGCCAAGATCACCGACATCGTCTACGCCGGTGAAGACCAGGCCAAGGCCGCCGCGATGGCCACCGACCTCATGAACGCCAACCCCGACCTCACCGGTCTCGTCGGAGAATGCACGACGTCCGCACCCGGTGTCGCACAGGCGGTGAAGGATGCCGGCAAGATCGGCACGGTCTTCACCACCGGTGTCGGCACGCCCAAGTCGATGCTGCCGTACCTGCAGGACGGCTCGTCGAGCGCTTCGGTGCTGTGGGACGTGGAGAACCTCGGCTACCTCAGCGCGTGGGCCGGACAGCAGCTGGCGGAGGGCAAGACCCTCGAGGCCACGAACGACGTCAAGTCCGACATGTCCAGCGTCGCCTTCGACCCGTCGACCAAGGTGCTCCTCATGGGCGACCCGCTGATCCTCACCGCCGACAACGCCGGCGACTACACCTACTGATTCGACGTGCGGCGCCCCCGGACTCCGGGGGCGCCGCCTCAACCGGACGGACCCCTCGTGGCCTCTCTTCCTTCAGATCCCGGTGGCGCACCCCCGCGGCTCACGATGACGAACGTCTCGAAGAGCTACGGCGGAGTCCGTGCCATCCGCCATGCCGACCTCGAGATCGATCGCGGATCGGTCCACGCCATCGTCGGCGAGAACGGCGCCGGCAAGTCGACCCTGATCAAGATCATCGCCGGCGCCGAACGGCCGGACACCGCCGAGGTGCTCATGGACGGCGAGCCGGTGACCATCTCCTCCACCGCGGACGCGCTGCGGCTCGGCATCCAGACCGTCTACCAGGAGCCGCAGCTGTTCGGACAGCTCAGCGTCGCCGAGAACATCTTCCTGGGGCGCGAGCTCCACCGCGGACCCGTGATCGACTGGGCCGCGCAGAGCGCTCGCGTCCGGGAGATCCTCGACGTCATCGGGCTGCCCGCGGAGCTGGCGAACGTTCCCGTCGCCGACCTCTCGATCGCCCAGCAGCAGCAGGTCTCGATCGCGAAAGCATTGGTCGAGAACGCGCAGATCCTCATCCTCGACGAGCCGTCGGCCATCCTCACGACCGCCGAGATCGAAGTCCTGTTCGGCGTCGTGCGGACACTCGTGGACCGTGGAGTGTCCGTCATCTACATCTCCCACCGTCTCGACGAGCTGTTCGAGATCGCCGACACCGTCACCGTCATGCGGGACGGGCGCACGATCTCGCGGCACCGGCTGAGCGACCTCTCGGTCCGCGACGTCGCCGAACTGATGGTCGGCGGAATCGTCGCCGTGCAGAGACGCGAAGCAGACGTCCACCCCACGAAAGTCGTCGTCGAGATCGACGACCTCGAGGTGGGCGACCGCGTTCGGGGCCTGTCCCTGACGGTTCGCGCGGGCGAGGTCGTGGGACTTTTCGGCCTCATCGGCTGCGGTGTCGACGAAGTCGCCGGTGCGTTGTACGGAACGGCCAAGGTCACGGGCGGTCGGATCCGCCTGAACGGCGCGCCCGTCGACATCGGCTCCCCGGCGCACGCTCGCCGTCTGCGCATCGCCGCCGTCCCCGCCGACCGGGCACAGCAGGGGATCTTCTCCTTCCAGAGCATCGCGTTCAACATCACGATCGGCGCCCTCTCGACACTCAGCCGGATCCCCGCGTGGATCGAGAAGCGCCGGGAGCAGCGCATCGCCGGCGATCTCATCGCGCGCCTCGGGGTGAAGACCCCCTCGGCCGCGCAGCACATCAGCGCGATGTCGGGCGGAAACGCTCAGAAGGTCGTGTTCGCGCGTCAGCTCGTCACTGCTCCCGAGGTACTCGTGCTGTCCGAGCCGACGCAGGGCGTCGACATCGGGGCGAAGGAAGAGATCCACCGCCTCATCGACAGCCTCACCACCGACGGCGCTGCGGTCCTCATGGTCAGCACCGACCTCGGTGAGGTCCTCCGCATGTCGGACCGGATCCTCGTCATCCGTGAGGGTCGCATCGTCGAGACCTTCGGGAACGACGCCACCCAGGTCGAGCTCCTCGCGGCCGCCGCGGGAGCGGGAAAGGAGATCGGCGCATGAGCGCGACCGCCTCGGAACGTCGATCCGCGCCGCGTGTGCGCGCGGGCCAGCCCCTCGTGACGGCCCAGGAGCTCATCCTGGTCGTCGTCATCGCGGTGATGTGGGTGGTCCTCGGATTCACGACCCCCGCGTTCCTCACCCCGGGCTCCCTCCAGCCGCTCCTCGTCGCCGTGGCGCCGATCGCGCTGATCGGCGTCGGTATGACCTGCGTCATCATCACGGCGGGCATCGACGTCTCCGTCGGCGCCATCGTCATGGTGTCGGCCGTCACGACCGGCAAGTTCCTGGTCGACAGTCAGGCCCCTCTTCCTCTGGCGGTCCTCCTGGCGATGGGGGTCGGGGCCCTCCTCGGGGCGCTGAACGGTGTCCTCATCGCCTACGGCCGTGTCCACGCGATCATCGTCACCTTCGGTACGGCCAACCTGTTCCAATTCCTCGGCCTGCGCATCTTCAACTCCTCGACGGTCAACGGCATCCCGCCGACGTTCGAGGTGTTCGGACGCGGAGCCGCCGGGTCGTTCCTCGGCGTGCCGATCAGCTTCGCCATCAGCGTGGCGGTCGTGCTGATCGCCTGGTGGTACCTGCGCAACGTCCGTGGCGGCCGTCACCTCTACGCGATCGGCGGCAACGCCAAGGCCGCCCGCCTGATCGGTGTCCGCACCGGTCGCAGCGTCCTCGCGGTGTACCTGCTCACGGGGGCTCTGGCGGGCCTCGCCGCGTGCTTCGTCATCGCCCAGGGCACCTCGACCCTGGACCAGTCCGTCGGCGCGGGGATGGAGCTCAAGGTCATCGCCGCCGTCGTCATCGGCGGCACGTCGATCCTGGGCGGGCGCGGTTCCGTCCTCGGCACGCTCCTGGGTGCGGTGCTGGTGCAGAGCGTGACCAGCGGCGTGACCCAGTTGGGGTGGCCGAGCCAGCTCAGCGACCTCCTGGTCGGTGTGTTCATCATCATCGCCGTCGGAACCGACATCGCCCGCAAACGTCTCAGGAGCAACCGATGATCCGCAAAGCAGCGCCGGCCACGCGCGCCGTCCCCGCGCAGGCCCCCGACCGCCCGGCGGCATCCTGGGGGAAGAAGCTGATCCTGGGGCTGTTGACGCAGCGCCTGATCCTGCTCGCCGTGCTCGTCGTCATCGTCCTCGTCGCGATGTCGCTCCTGGACGCGAACGGCTACCTGACGGCGCCCTACGACGCGGACTACCTCGCCGCATCGCTCATCAACGCCGTCCCGCTGGCGATGCTCGGTCTGGCGCAGATGCTCGTGATCCTGTCGGGACGGGGCGGCATCGACCTGTCGGTCGGCGCGATCGTCTCGCTCACCGGGATCATCTTCGGGTTCGCGTACGGTCCCCTCGGGCTTCCCCTCCCGATCGCCCTCCTGATCACCGTGCTCGCGGGCGCTGCGGCCGGAGCCGTCAACGGTCTGCTCGTCGCGACCTTCGGCTTCCCCGCGCTGATCGCGACGCTGGCGACGTTCTACGCCTACAAGTCGCTCGCGCTGGTGGTCAGCGGGCAGCGGCCGATCAGCAGCCCCTCCATCCAGGACTTCTACTCCGCGGCGCGCCCCGTCGAGATCCCGCTCATCGGCGGAGGACTGCCCAACGTTCCGCTGGGAGTGTTCACGTTCCTCATCCCGGTCGTGCTGATCGTGTGGATCGTCGTGAACAAGACCACCTTCGGGCGCCAGCTGTACGCGATCGGCACCAACGACATCGCCGCCCGCTGGGCCGGTCTGCCGGCCGATCGCACGCGCTTCTTCGCCTATCTGCTCTCGGGCGTCATCTCGAGCCTGGTCGCCGTCGTGACCGTCGCCCAGTTCGCGTCGGCGCGTCCGGATGCCGGAGTCTCCGGCAACGGGATGGCGCTCCCGGCCATCACCATCGCCGTCCTCGGCGGTGTGGCGATCACGGGCGGCATCGGTCGCGTGGGCGGAATCGTCCTGGCGACGCTGCTCATCGTGTGGTTGAACGCCGGCATCCTGCTCGCCTTCGAGGGCAACGACGGCACGCAGTTCCAGTTCTTGGCACTCGGCGTCATCCTTCTCGCCGCGTCCCTGCTCAACACCTTCGCCACCCGCTTCACAGGAGAGAAATCGTGACCACCACTTGGGATCCCACCCTGACGAGCCCCCAGCTCGAACAGCTCACCCGCTCCCTGGGTGACCCCGCGAAAGACCTCGTCATCCTCGCGGAGGGCAACACCTCGCAGCGGCTGGACGACGACCGCATCGTGGTCAAGGCGTCGGGTGCGAACCTGGCCACCTGCACGGCCGCCGACTTCGTCGTCGTGTCCGTGTCGGAACTGATGGAACTGGTGCTCTCCGACACGTCCACGCAAGCCGACCTCACGGCAGCGCTCGACGCGGGCGTGCACGAGGGAAGACAGCGCCGAGGGTCGATCGAGGCGCTCATCCACGCCGCCGTCCAGTCCGTCGCCCCCGCCGCGTTCGTGGCCCACACCCACCCCACGGACGTCATCGCGATCGTGGCGAGCGTGCATGCCGAGACCGAGTTCGACCGTGCGGTCTACTCCGACGAAGCCGTCGTCGTGGGGCGTCCGCTGTTCGTTCCGTACGCGCAGCCGGGCCTGGATCTGGGTCGTCTTTTCCACCGCCGTCTCGTGGAGCGTTTCGAGGAGGACGGAATGCTGCCGTCGCTGATCCTCCTCGGCAATCACGGCATCGTCACGATCGCCGAGACCCCGGAGGGCGCCGAGGCGATCTCGCTCATGGCCGTCAAGAGCGCGAGGGTGCGGCTGCGAGCGCACGCGGCCGGAGGCACCGTGCCTCTCACGCACGAGGCGGTCGCCAAGTACGTCGCCCGCAGCGACATCAGCGAGCGTCGTCAGCACATCTCCGGAACGGTCGGCGCGGGAGCATGACATCCGAGACCGTTCCCATCGAGGCGGTGTTCCTCGACGTCGGTGGGCCGATCTACGACGACGACAACTTCCTGCGCGCCGCGGTCGTCGCAACCGACGAACTCCGCGCCGAACAGGGGATGGGGCCGGCGGACCCCGCTGCCGTGCGGGAGCTGTACGATCGCGTCCGCAACCACGGCGGGTCGCTGCGAGGCTCGATCGCGCGCGAACTGCTCGGACACGAGCGGCTCCGCGACGCCCTGCACGAGCGCATCCGCGACCATTGGGTCCACCCCGAGGGCTCGCTGTACGACGATGTGCTCCCGCTGCTGTCCGCTCTGCACGGCACCGTGCCCATCGGCATCCTCGCCAACCAGGAGCGCAGCGTCATCGAGGCGCTCGAGCGCGACGGTGTCGCTCCGTTCGTCGACGTCTGGGGCGTGTCTGCGGTCGTCGGCTACGAGAAGCCGGATCCCCGGCTCTTCCACTGGTGCCTCGCGCAGGCCGGAGTGGATGCGACGCGGGCTCTGCACATCGGCAACCGACTCGACAACGATGTGCGGCCGGCCTCCGCCCTGGGCCTGCGCACCGTGTGGGTCCTGCGGGGAGAGGCCCCCGACGACCCGTCGCCGGAGGAGCGGGCCGAGGCCGACCTCGTGGTTCCCGACCTGCGCACGGTGGAGGAGTTCGTCCGAGGAGGCCGGCGATGACCTCCATCGCTATCGGCATCGACCTGGCGACGGCGAACGCGCGCGTGTTGGCGCTCGACGTCGAGACGGGGGCCGTCTGCGCGCAGTCGGCGGCCCCCCTGCCCGCGCCGGTGCGCACCCTCGACGGCGGGAGCACTCAGGCCGCGGAGTACTGGCCGATCGTGCAGCGACTGCTCGGAGCGGTGACGGACGCCCTGGGAAGCCGCCGGCTCGACATCCGCGCCATCTCCGCGACGGGGACCTCGGGGTCGGTCGTCCCCGCGGACGCCCGGAACCGCCCGCTCGGACCGACCGCCCTCTACGATGACAGCCGCGGTGCGGGACTCCGCGAGGCGGTCGAGGCGGCGGGAGTGCCGTGGGCGACCGGTTCGCAGCTCGCGCGGATCGCCTCGCTGCGAGAGTGGCTCCCGGCGGATCGCTACATCAGCACCGCGGACGTCGTGCTCTCGGCCTTGGCCGGCGCGGCGCTCCCGAGCGATGTGTCGCACTTCCTCAAGGCCGGAATTGGCGTCAGGGAGCGTCAGTGGAGCACCTCGGCGCTCGAGGCCGTCGGACTTCCTGCCGAGGTGCTTCCCGAGCTCGCCGCGAGCGGGATCGTCCTGGGTCACGTGTGCCCGGATGCCGCGGCGCTCACCGGCATCCCGGTCGGCACGGCCATCGTGTCGGGCATGACCGACGGGTGCACGGCGCAGATCGCTGCGGGAGGAGTGCGAGACGGCGACACCATCGGCGTGCTCGGCACGACTCTCGTGCTCAAGGCCGTCTCGTCGGTACCCGTCACGTCGCCCGTCGTGTACTCCCATCAGGCTCCGGACGGGTTGTGGTGGCCCGGCGGCGCGTCCAACAGCGGAGCGGGGGCGATCGGGCCCGAGTTCCGGGATTCGGGTCGTGCGCTCGAGAGCTGGGGGAGTGCCGCCCTCGAGAGCGGCCCGTCTCCGATCGTCGGCTATCCCCTCGCCAGTCCGGGGGAGCGATTCCCTTTCACCGACCCTCGAGCTGTCGGTTTCTTCAGCGGACGAGCGGCGTCGCCCGTCGAGCGTTACCGCACGCTGATGGAGGGAGTCGCCTTCGTCGAACGCCTCGGGCTCGAAACGCTCGAGGCGGAAGGCGTCGCCGGACGCCGTCACCTCGCTGCCGGCGGTGCCAGTGCGAGCGCCTCGTGGGTGCAGATACGGGCATCCGTCCTGCGGCGGCCGGTCTCGGTGGCGGGGAGCGAGGCGAGCTCGCTCGGTGCCGCCATCCTCGCGGCCACCGGCGCCGACAGCGGCTCCGACTTCGGCGACGTGGTCGGACGCCTCACGCGTGTCGCCACGGTGGTCGACCCTGATCATCGCGAGACGGATCGTCTCGACGAATCGTACGCTCGGTTCACGGGCGAGCTTCTCAGCCGGGGATACCTCACGGGGTCGGATGACCGCGACGGGAGGGGAGCCACGCCCTCTCACCACCACGGGTCGTGAGCCGCGTCGTCCTCGTCGGCTGCGTCGGACCACCCCAGCCGGAAACCGCACTCGCGGCACTCGTCCGCATCGACACCCTCGTCGATGAGGGGGTGCATCGTGATGCCGCACGACGGACAGATCGGTTGGGCGTCGTCCCGGAGTTCGCCGTAGGTCATGGTCGTGTCTCTCGCTCCTGTGCCGCCCCGAGGTGCCGGATGCTCCCATTCAACCCCGGCCCCACGGCGCCGGCGCCGCGAGCAGGGAATCCCTTCGGGCGCTTCTCCGCCGCGCCGCCCCCGACCCCGCTCCTCGAGACGCGTCGGGCAGGATGGGTCGCATGACCGCTCCTCTCGCCCTCCTCACCGGCGTCGGCCGAAGACGATCGATCGGTGCGGGCCTGGCCCTCGGCCTCGCCGCCGACGGGTGGGACCTCGCCCTCTCGCACTGGCGCGCCTACGACGACCGCCTGGGGCTCGAACGCGGGCCCGACGACCCCGAGATCATCGCCGCCGAGTGCCGGGCCCTCGGCGTCGAGGTGTCGCTCGTCGAGGCGGATCTCGCCGACCCGTCGACCCCTGACGCGCTGTTCGCCGCGGTCGGACGCCGGGTCGACGCCCTCGTCCTCTCCCACTGCGAGAGCGTCGACAGCGCGATCCTCACCACCTCGGTGGAGGCGTTCGACCGGCACTTCGCCGTGAACGCCCGCGCGTCGTGGCTGCTCATCCGAGCTTTCGCCGAGCAGTTCCCGGTCGCCCCCGGGGTCGGCGCCACGGGCCGCATCGTCGCACTGACCAGCGACCACACCGCCCACAACCTGCCCTACGGTGCGAGCAAGGGCGCCCTCGACCGGATCGTCATCGCCGCGGCGGTGGAGCTGGCCGATCGTGGCATCCGATCGAACGTGATCAACCCGGGGCCGATCGACACGGGCTGGATGGACGACGCCACTCGGCGCTGGACGACGGATGCCACACCCGCGGGTCGTCTCGGGACTCCCGACGACATCGCCGACCTCGTGCGGTTCCTGCTGTCGGAGCGCGGCGGGTGGATCACCGGTCAGCTGCTCTCGAGCAACGGCGGGTTCCGCGTCGGCTGAGCGCGATGCCGGGCACCGCGCGGGGCGCGGTGCCCGGCCCGCAGCTCACTCGGCGCTTCGCGCGTTGTAGACGACGATCCCGCCGGAGTCGACGGCATCCCGATATGAACGGAAGACCTCGATCGCCTCGTCGCGCAGCAGGGGATCCACGACACGGATACCGCGGCGCTCGAACTGCTCCGCCCAGTCGTCGCGCATGGGTCCCTCGTCGAACGTGGTGATCTCCTCCAGCTCGGGGCCGGACCCCGCGACGACGAGGGTGCGCACGCCCGACCAGAGCGTGGCGCCGTAGCACTGCACGCACGGGCGCCAATTGACCACGAGCTCGTGCTCGGGCTGCTCGGGACCGCCGAGGTCCCAGGCGCCGACCGTGCGCTGCGCCGTCCCGAGGGCCGTCACCTCCGCGTGGGCCGACGAGACGCCGGAGGCGAGGACGACGTTGACGCCCACCGAGACGATGCGCCCGGTGGCCGTTTCCGCCACGAGGGCCGCGAAGGGACCGCCGTTGCCCTCGCGCCAGTTGCGGTCGGCCAGCTCGTGCACCAGGCGCATCCGGTCGGCGCGGTCGGGGATGACGTCGGGGATGTCGGGAAGGGCTTCGGTCAGCCAGTCGGGGAGGCTGATGTCGAAGGACGTGGCGGGGAGGTTCATGGTGTTCCTTGGTGTTCGGGAGGGGACAGGGAGAAATCTTGGCAGGGGGGCGCTTCGCGCTCCCACCGTTCAGGTTTCGGATGTGTTTCCCGCGAGCCGCCCGTCAGTCCGGATCGACGAGGAGGTTCGTGATCCGCGCGGTGGCGATGAGGCGATCGTCGTCGTCGGTGACGCGGATGTCGTAGGTCGCCAGGCGTCGTCCGCGGTGCGCCGGGGTCGCGACGGCGTGGATGCGACCGTCACGCGCCGCGCGATGGTGTGTGATGTTGAGGTCGACCCCGACGCACACCTTCCCGAACGTGCTCGCGTGGATCATGGCCGCCCACGATCCGACCGCTTCGGCGAGAGCGGCGGTCGCCCCGCCGTGGAGGCGTCCGAGCGACTGCGTGTTGCCGACGACGGGGAGGGATGCCGCGACCCGCTCGGCGGACTGCTCGGTCACGGCGATACCGAGTCGCTCGTCGAGGGCGCCGGGGACGATCGTCCACGTGGTCATCGCTGCTCCTTCCGCGAACGCTCTTGTCGGTCGTCCGCTGGTCTGACACTATTACTGAACGCTCGGTTGGTAATAGCGTGATCGGGCGTTGTTCCCTGCCCCACAGAACGATGGAGTTCTCATGGCCACCCAGACAGCGTCATCCGCTCCCGCCACTGGGGTGACACGAGAGGAACGGCGCGTACTCGCCGGAACCCTCGTCGGCACCTCGATCGAGTGGTACGACTTCTTCATCTACGCCCAAGCGGCCGGGCTCGTCCTCGCGCCGCTGTTCCTCGCCCCGCTCTCCGAGTCCGACCCCTCCGTCGCGCAGGTGCTGTCGTGGGCGACGATCGGCATCTCGTTCCTCTTCCGCCCCCTCGGCGCCGTGGTCGCCGGATACCTCGGCGACAGGATCGGGCGCAAGAAGATGCTCGTGCTGACCCTCGTCATGATGGGTGTGTCGACGGCGCTCATCGGTGTGCTGCCGACCTACGCCGCGATCGGTGTCGCCGCACCCGTCCTGCTCATCCTGCTGCGCGTGCTGCAGGGCTTCTCCGCCGGTGGCGAGTGGGGAGGCGCGGCCCTGCTCTCGGTCGAGCACGCCCCCGTCACCCGCCGCGGCTACTTCGGCGCGTACCCGCAGATCGGCGTGCCGATCGGCATGATCCTCGCCACGGCCACGCTGTGGATCCTCACCTCGTCGATGTCGTCCGAGGCCTTCCTCGCCTGGGGCTGGCGCGTACCGTTCCTCCTGTCGATCGTGCTGATCGTCGTCGGCTACGTCATCCGCCGCGCGGTCGAGGAGAGCCCGGTCTTCGAAGACCTCGTGCGGCGCCGCAAGGAGTCGTCGGCCCCGCTCGGGCAGCTGTTCCGCAAGAACTGGCGCCAGGTCGCCCTGACCGCGCTGGTGTTCATCGGCAACAACGCCGCGGGGTACCTGCTCATCGCGTTCTTCTCGACCTACTCGGTCGCGGTGCTGGGGCTCGAGCGCCCGACCGTGCTGCTGGCCACCACGCTGGCATCCTTCGGCTGGCTCGGGTTCACCCTCTGGGGCGGGTGGCTGTCGGACCGTCTCGGTCGCGTGCGCACCTTCCAGCTCGGCTACCTGCTGCTGGCGATCTGGGCGGTGCCGATGTGGTTCCTCATCGACACCGGCAACATCGTCTGGTACTTCGTCGCGCTGTTCGTGATGACGCTCGGCCTCGGGCTGTCGTACGGTCCGCAGGCGGCGTTGTACGCCGAGATGTTCCCGGCGAACGTCCGCTACTCGGGCGTCTCGATCGGCTACGCGCTCGGCGCCATCATGGGCGGAGCGTTCGCCCCGATGATCGCGGAGGCGCTCCTGCGCTCGACGGGGGTCTCGTGGTCGATCGGGGTCTACATCGCCGTGGCCGCTCTCGTCTCGCTGGCCGCGGTCTCCTTCATCAAGGAGACGAAGGGCGTCGACCTGCGCGCCTGAATCGGATGCCGTCAGGGGGTCCCGCGTGTCGGCGCGGGACCCCCTGTGTGCCGGCGGGAGAGCACCCGGTGCCGGCCGGACGGCCGCGTCGGCGAGGGCCGTCTCGCGGAAAATCTCGAGGAATCGCCGCCGGATCGCGCCCGGCGGCGGCGAGGGCGGGTCAGCGGGCGGGGGCGGTTCGCAGACCGTCGAGCGCGATACGGACGATGTCGTGGCCGAGACGGTCGCCGTCGACGCTCCCCCCGGGGCGGTACCACTCCACGACCGAGTTGATCATGCCGAAGAGCAGGCGCGCGGCCACGGCGGCGTCGACGTCGTCGCGCACGCTGCCCTCGGCCTGGGCCGCGGCCACGAGCGCGGTCACGCGATGGTCGAACACGCGGCGGCGTTCGAGAGCCGCCTGCTCGACGGGGCTGTTCCCCCGCACGCGGAGGAGCAGGGTGACGGCGGGCAGCTGCGCGACCAGGACGTCGGTCGCGCCGGTGAGCACGAAGCGCAGACGATCGGATGCCGCGCCCTCGCGGGCTCCGGGCTCGTCGAGGACGGCCTCGAGTCCGCCCAGCGCCGCTTCGAGGGCGACCGCGAGCAACTCCTCCTTGGAGGCGAAGTGGTGGTAGAGAGCCGACTTCGTCAGACCGAGACGGCGGGCGAGATCGGCCACGCTCGTGGCGTCGTAGCCCTGCTCGTTGAACAGCTGCACCGCCACGGCGAGCAGGCCCTCGCGGTCGTAGCCCGGGCGCCCGCGGCGCGCGCGGGCCGACGACGAGATCGCGGGATCGGCGGTGGTCACGGTCTCAGTGTGTCACTCCAGCAGTGCGGAGGCGTCTTCGCGCAGGAGCGCGCGGGCGGCGTTTCCGATCACCGCGCTGTACGTCGGGTAGGCGAACCGCACGCCGGCGAGGGTGGCGACGTCGATTCCGGCGGCCATCGCGGTCGTCACCGACTGGATCACCTCGACGGCGTTCTCGCCGACGGCGTGCGCCCCGAGCACGAGCTGGCGTCGGCGGTCGGCGATGAGCATGAGGAAGCCGCGCTCGCGGTCGTCGATCACCGCGCGGTCGAGGTCGGCGAAGCGGGCCACGGCCACGACGCAGGACGGATCCCGGTCGCGCGCCTGCTCCTCGGTCAGCCCGACGCCGGCGTAGTCGGGGTCGGTGAAACCTCCCGCGGGCAGCAGATGGTGGGGCGTGCGCCGGTTGGCGCCGAGCACCGCGTTCTCGGCGGCGGCCTCGCCCTCGAACTGCGCCGCCTGCACGAGCATGTCGCGTCCGTTCGCGTCGCCCACGGCGAGGATGTGCGGCACGATCGAGCGGAAGTACCGGTCGACGGGGATCGCGGAGCGCTCCACCTCCACGCCGGCGTTCTCGAGCCCGAGATCCTCGACGTCGGCCGGCCATCCGGTGGCCATGATGACGACGTCGACCTCGCGCCGGTGCGTCTCGCCGGCCTCGCTCCAGGTGAGGGCGATGGCGCCGGCATCGGTGCGGTCGAGGCGCTCGACCGTTTCGATTCCGGTGCGCACGTCGACACCGTGGTCGGCGAGCGACGCCGCGATCACCCGCGAGATCGAGGCATCGGATGCCACGAGCACCCGCGGAGCCACGTCGAGCAGCGTGACCTCGGAGCCGAACGACCGGAACACCGTGACCAGCTGCGCCCCCGTGTTGCCGGCCCCGATGACCGCGACGCGACGCGGCAGCTCGTCGAGCGAGAGCACGTCTTCGGGGACCGTCGCGAGGTCGGCGCCCGGGATCGGCAGGCGCCGCGAATGGCCGCCCACGCAGACGAGGATCGACTCCGCGCGGATGCGACGGCCGCTGTCGAGCACCAGCGTGTGGTCGTCGGCGAAGCGCGCGCGTCCCTCGTGCACGAGATCGATGCCGGCGGCGGCGAACCGTTCGGCCTCGCGCTTGATCGAGCGCACGGCGTCCACCCGCTCGTGCACCCGCGCGACCATGGCCGACCAGTCCACGCGCGGCTCGTCGACCACGAGGCCGTAGTCGTCGGCGGCGCGGGTCTCACGCATGAGGCGGGCCGCTTTGGCGAGCACACGAGTGGGCACGCACCCGGTGTTGACGCAGGTGCCGCCGACTCGTCCGGCCTCGAGCACGACCACCGAGGCACCGAGCTCGGCGGCTCGCAGGGCCGCGGCGGTCCCCGCGGGGCCCGCGCCGATCACGGCGATGTCGTACGTCTCGGCGTCGGTGTCCACGGCATCCCTCTCGTCGATCGAGGATGCCAGTCAACCGCTCCCGCGAGGATGGCCGCTGGGGGTTGCGCGGGTCTCAGAACCCCTCGTAGAGGTCGGTCGCCGTGAGGCCCGTTCCTCCCAGAGCACGCACACCCGGCGCGGGGTGCAACTCGAACGTGTCGCCGTCGTACAGCAGGACCGCGGTGTAGTCGCCGCGGGTGTCGAGCTTGACCTCGAACCGCCCGGTGTCGATCAGGCGCAGCGTCACGGCCGCCCCGCTCCGCGCGAGGAAGCTCACTTCCTTCTCGTGCGCCGTCGGCAGGGGGATGTGCGGCTCGTCGGCGTCCATTCCCCGAGTGTGTCACGCCCGGGGGCGACCTCGGACCGGGTCAGCCATGGTCCCGCCACGAATGCCGGGGGTCGTAGCCGAGGAGTCGGCGGGCCTTGTTGATCGACAGCAGCGTGTCGTTCTCGCCCAGGTCTCCCCGCGTCTCGATCCCGGGGAACACCTCGGCCACCAGCTCGGCGTTCGGGCGCGTCATCGCGGTGTCGGCCGCGGCGATGATGAACGCGTCGAAGCCCGCGGGCGCCTTCTCGAGCGCCCGCTCGATGGCCTGGGCGCCGTCGCGCGCGTCGATGTAGCCCCAGAGGTTCCACTTGCGCGTGCGTGCGTCGGCCTCGAAGGGGAACTCCGCGTAGTCCTCCGGAACCATGACGTTCGAGAATCGCAGCGCGGTGACCGACAGGTCGGGATGCCACCGCACGAGCTCGGTCGCCAGCCGCTCTTCCAGCGTCTTGACCAGCGAGTACACCGACTCGGGGCGGGGCGGGTACTCCTCGTCGACCGGGATGTACGGCGGCGGCACGTCGAACGGCAGGCCCAGCACGGTCTCGCTGGAGGCGTAGACGATCTTCCGGATGCCGAGACGCACGGCCGCCCAGAACACGTTGAAGGTGCTGGCCATGTTGTTGTGGAAGGTCGCGACGTCGGACCGGATGCCCGGGGCCGGGATCGCGCCGAGGTGCACGAGCGCGTCGACGCCGTCGTGCTGATCATCGACGCCCGCCAGGGCGTCGATCACCTGGCCGTAGTCGGTGAGGTCGACCTGGACGAAGCCGGGGCCGCGCTCGCCGCGGAGGTCGAGGCCGACGACGTCGTGACCGGCTGCGCGAAGTTCGCGCGCCACGACGGTGCCGAGCTTTCCGGATGAGCCGGTGAGGGCGATGCGCATGGCGCTCCTTGGATCGAGAGGGACGCCTCCGACGCTACCGCCGGGTTCCGACACCGGGGTCGCCGTGAGCGACGTCATTCTCTCCATTGCCACGAGTCAGGCCCGGCGTCAAGCTCGGCGTCCGGTTTTCGACCGGGGTGTTTCGCTATGGGGACGGAACCGGGTCGCCCTCACCACGGACCCGCAGCGACGACTGCCGACAGGAATACGATGCCCTCTTTGTCCACCGCCACGGATGCGTTCCTCGCGTCACGGGCGGCCGACGGTGACCAGCTCGCGTTCGGCGTGCTGGTGCGGCGCCACGCCCCCTTCCTCGTCGCGTTCGCCACGCGACTCACCGGCTCGCGGGCCGACGCCGACGACTGCGTCCAGGAGGCCCTCATCACGGCCTGGCGACGGCTGCCGGATCTCACCGATCCGGAGAAGGTACGCAGCTGGCTGACGACCATCGTGTCGCGCAAGGCGACCGACCGCCTGCGCGCCCGCAAGATCGCCGACGAGATCGACGAGGAGATGGTCTCGGCGAAAGACGACCCCGAGCGCTCCGTTGTGGCATCGTCGCAGATGGACGCACTGAAGAAGGTGCTGTCCGAGCTGCCGGAAGAGCTCCGCGTGGTCTGGGTGCTGCGAGAGGTCGGCGGCCACAGCTACGACGAGATCGCCGTCGAAGTCGGCGAGACGGCGGCCACCGTGCGCGGCAGGCTGGCCCGCGCGCGCAAGACCGTGCTCGAACGCATGCAGGACTGGAGGTGAGGGGATGAGCGACGACATCGGGGGCTCGGGGTACACCCTCGAGGATCTCTCGGCCTACCTCGACCGCGGGCGCGTTCCGCGCATCGCCGCCGTCGAGCGCAACGCCGAGTGCCAGGCCGTCCTCGCGTCGATGGAGCGGATGGGGCGACTGTCCCGCGAGATCGTCGAGGAGCAGGCGGCGGAGCCGCTCGCGGAGTCGTGGTACGACTCGATCATGCGCGAGGTCACGCGCGAATTCCGCGCCGGGCGCGACATCCCGCTCGTGCGGGGAGCCGACGGCGTCGAGATCGTGGTGACCGAGGGGGCGCTTTACGAGCTGATCCGCTCGGTCGGCGACAGCGTCGACGGTGTGCTGGTCGGTCGTGTCCGGCTCCAGCAGCCCGAATCGGACGCGCCGCTCGATGTGCGCGTGTCGGTCAGCGTGCGTTTCGGGCGCGCCATGGCCGCGGCGGTCGACGAGATGCGCGACGGCATCCGTGCCGCGATCGAACGACACGGCGACTTGCGGGTCGGACGGGTGGACGTCACGGTCGGCGACGTGCACGTCGACGAGGAGGAAGACGAATGACCGAGATCACCGCCGCCGAGCTCGCCCCGCGGGTCGACCTCGCCGTGACCGCGACCGAGGGCGTTCGCGAGATGTACTCCGCGCGGCCGGTCATCGCCCGCGCGCTCGAGCACGTCGCCGATGTCGAGGGGTCGCTCGCGGCCGTCGACGACACCGACGGTGCACGGGCGATCACCGTGTGCATCGGGGTGTCGACGCAGGACGACAGCGTCGCCGTCGCGTCCGCCGTGGCCGCGGCGGTGCGCGGCACCGACGAGGCGGCCCAACCGGCGACGGTGCGGGTGCGCGTCGCGCGTCTGGTGGCCCCCGCTTCCTGAACATCTTCTCGGTCTCGCGGGAGGCCGGGCGGCCTACGCTGGAAGCACCGCTCCCACACCTCGGAGGCCGAATGCCCTCGTCGCCCGTCATCGCCGTCACCGGTTCCACCGGCGCCGTGGGAGGCCGCGTCGCCCGCGACCTCGCCGCTCGCGGCATCCCTCAGCGTCTCCTGGTGCGCGACGCCTCCCGTGCCCCGGCGCTGGAGGGAGCGGAGGTCCACGTGGCGCGCTATTCCGACGCGGAAGCCGCGCGGACGGCCTTCGAGGGCGTCGAGACGCTCTTCATGGTGTCGGCCTCCGAGACGGCCGACCGCGTAGAGCACCACCGCACCTTCGTCGAGGCCGCCGCCGAGGCCGGGGTGCGCTCGATCGTGTACACGTCGTTCCTGGCCGCAGCGCCCGACGCGGTGTTCACGCTCGGCCGCGACCACGCGGCCACCGAGGAGATCATCCGCGCATCCGGAATGCGCTGGACGTTCCTCCGCGACAACTTCTACATGGACATGATGGAGCTCTTCGCCGGCGACGACGGCGTCATCCGCGGCCCCGCGGGCCAGGGCCGGTGCTCGCTCGTCTCCCGGTCCGACGTCGCCGCGACCGCGGTCGCCGTGCTGCGCGATCCGGCGGCCCACGCCGACACCGCTTACGACCTCACCGGCCCCGAGGCGCTCACGATGGCCGAGGTCGCCGAGAAGATCTCCGCCGTCCGGGGTCATCCCGTCCGCTTCCTCGACGAGACCGTCGACGAGGCGTACGCGTCCCGCGCCGCCTTCGGTGCGCCCCGCTGGCAGGTGGACGCCTGGGTGAGCACGTACACCGCGATCGCCAGCGGCGACCTGGCCGGCGTCTCACACGACGTCGAGCGCGTCACCGGCCGCCCCGCCCAGAGCTTCGAGGAGTTCCTGGGCGCGGTCGCGTGAGCGGCGTCGGCGTCGGGTATGCTGGCGGCGTGCTGACCTGTCGCTGTTGTCGCTGAACGCCCCCGCGTTCTTCTCGACGACCCCGTCAGCCGCGCCCGCGTCGGGCGCACCAACCCTCAGGATGCCATCGTGCGCTACGCCCAGAGCGTCGCCGACCTCGTCGGCAACACCCCCCTCGTCCGCCTCTCCCGCGTGACCGACGGCATCGCCGCCACGGTGCTGGCGAAGATCGAGTACGTCAATCCCGGCGGGTCGGCGAAAGACCGCATCGCCGCCAACATCATCGACGCCGCCGAACGCGACGGTCACCTGCGGCCGGGCGGCGTGATCGTCGAGCCGACCAGCGGCAACACCGGCGTCGGTCTCGCCCTGGTCGCGCAGCAGCGCGGCTACCGCTGCGTCTTCGTCGTGCCCGACAAGGTCGCCGACGACAAGCGGGCGGTCCTGCGCGCCTACGGCGCCGAGGTCGTGGTCACCCCCACAGACGTCGAGCCCGACGACCCGAGCTCGTACTACAGCGTGTCCGATCGCCTCGTGCGCGAGATCCCCGGCGCCTTCAAGCCGAACCAGTACGCCAACCCCAACGGGCCCCGCAGTCACTACGAGACCACCGGTCCCGAGATCTGGCGCGACACCGACGGAACGCTCACGCATTTCGTCGCCGGCGTCGGCACGGGCGGCACGATCAGCGGCACCGGGCGGTACCTGCGCGAGGTCGCCGGAAGCCGTGTTCGCATCGTCGGCGTCGATCCCGTCGGCTCCATCTACTCCGGCGGCGAGATCCACGGCTACGACGTCGAGGGCGTCGGCGAGGACTTCTGGCCGCCCGCGTTCGACCCGACCGTGGTCGACGCCTACGAGCGCGTCTCGGACGCCGAGTCCTTCGCCATGACGCGGCGCCTGGCGCGCGAGGAGGGCCTGCTCGTCGGCGGGTCCAGCGGCATGGCCGTCGTCGGCGCGCTGCGCGTCGCCCGCGGCCTTGCGGCCGATGCCGTCGTGGTCGTCGTCCTGCCCGACCACGGTCGCGGCTACCTCAGCAAGATCTTCAACGACGAGTGGATGACCGCGCGCGGCTACGACGTCGACGCCCCGGCATCCGTTCTTCCCCCGAGCACCCAGGAGCACTTCGCATGAGCACCCACGACGCCGCCCGCGGCTTCGACAGCCTCGCCGTCCACGCGGGGCAAGCCCCCGACGAGGCCACCGGGGCGGTCATCCCGCCGATCCACGTCTCGACCACCTACGCGCAGGATGGCATCGGCGGACTCCGCAACGGCTACGAGTACGGCCGCAGCGGCAACCCCACGCGCACGGCGCTCGAGACGCAGATCGCCGCGCTCGAGGGCGCCGTGCGAGCCCTGTCGTTCTCGTCGGGTCTCGCCGGAGAAGACGCGCTGCTGCGCGCCGCCCTCGTCCCCGGCGACGAGGTGCTTCTCGGCAACGACGTCTACGGCGGCACGTATCGCCTGCTGGCCCGGGTCCTCGGCCCCTGGGGTGTGAAGCTCCGCGTGGTCGACATGAGCGACCTGGATGCCGTGGCCGCAGCGATCGACGAGCGGGCGCCGCGCATGGTCTGGGTCGAGACGCCCAGCAACCCGATGCTGCGCATCACCGACATCGCCGGGCTCGCCCGCCTCGGGCACGCCGCCGGTGCGATCGTCGTCGTCGACAACACCTTCGCCTCTCCCGCGCTGCAGCGCCCGATCGCGCTGGGCGCCGATGTCGTGGTGCACTCCGCGACGAAGTACCTCGGCGGGCACAGCGACGTCGTGGGGGGCGCTCTCGCCTTCGCCGACGCCGACCTGGCGGAGAAGACGCAGTTCCTGCAGTTCGCCGCGGGCGCGGTCTCGGGCCCGTTCGACGCCTACCTCACCACTCGCGGCATCAAGACGCTCGGCATCCGCATGCAGCGCCACAGCGACAACGCCCAGGCCGTCGCCGAGCACCTCGCCGCCCACGACCGCGTCGCCAAGGTCTACTACCCGGGCCTGGCCTCGCACCCCGGCCACGCACTGGCGGCCCGGCAGATGTCGGGCTTCGGCGGCATCGTCTCGCTCGAACTGGCCGACGGTGCCACCGCCCGCCGCTTCGCGGAGTCGACGCGCCTGTTCACGCTGGCCGAGTCGCTGGGCGGCGTGGAATCGCTGGTGAACTATCCGGATGCCATGACCCACGCCTCCGTGCGCGGAACCGAGCTCGCGGTGCCCGACACCATCGTGCGTCTGTCGGTGGGCATCGAGTCGGTCGACGACCTCGTCGCCGACGTCGACCACGCCCTCGCCGCGCTCTAACCCCCCGGCTCCCCCCACGCCAAGGCGTGAGGGGTCGGTTTCTGTCGCTTCGCGGCGCTCTTGGCGACAGAAACCGACCCCTCACGGAGGGGAAAGAGGGCGTCAGCGACGAGCGCGAGCCAGGTTCTGCGTCAGTTCGTCGGCGTTCTGGCGGACGACGTAGGCCGGCTGGTCGCGCTCGACGCGCCAGCTCTCGCTCAGCGGACCGATGTTGACGGTGTCGAAACCGAACTCGTCGTAGATGCGCGTGATCAGCGCGACCGCCTCGTCGGAGTCGCTCGAGGTCGCGAGCGCCCGCCGGTCGTCGGTGCCGGCGGGGGAGCCGTCGGTGAGGATGTCAGCGGCCATGATGTGGTTGAACGCCTTGACGACGACCGACTCGGGCAGGTGCTCCTGAAGCATCTGCGAGGTGGTCGTCTTCTTCTCGTCCAGGTCGGGGATGTGCCCGTCGCGCTCGAAGTAGTAGTTGTTCGTGTCGAGCACGGTCTTGCCCGCGAGCGGCGCGACCGGGACCTCGCCGATCGCTTTGAGGGGAACGGTGACCACGACGAGGTCGCCGGCCTCGGTGGCATCCCGAGCCGTCGCCGCCCGCGCACCGTCGCCGATCGAGGCGACGAGGTCGGCGAGCGTCTCGGGACCGCGCGAGTTCGCGATCACGACGTCGTACCCGTTGCGCACGAAGCCCCGGGCGAGGGTCGAGCCGATGTGTCCTGCTCCGATGATTCCTACGGTTGTCATGCCCGTGCTCAACCGCGCTCCGGGCGACGGCATTCCCCGGGACGAGGGCATTGTCATACGCGGTCTAAATAACTAGCAGTTCGAGATAATCGTGTCAATGGGGCGGTTCGGTGCGGACCGGGTGATTAGCGTCAGTGCTGTCGAATCCTCGCGAGAGTGGTCGCAGACCGGTGTTCGGGTCACCGTCCTGCTTGACCTGCGAGGGCGACGGCCCCCGGTGAACGCGGCTTCGGACACCGGGGGCCGCTTTTCGCCCCGGGTCCGGCTCCCGCAACGCGACCTGACAGACTGGTCCACCGTGCACACCGACACCCGCCCGCAACGTTCCGTCCGCTTCTTCTCCGTCTGCGTCGGCGTAGGACTGCTGGCCGGGCTCATGTCGGGTCTGTTCGGTGTGGGCGGCGGGACGGTCATCGTCCCCCTGCTCGTGCTGCTGCTCGGCTTCGACCAGCGGTTCGCCGCCGGTACGTCGCTCGCCGCGATCGTCCCGACGGCGTCGGTGGGCGTGATCACCTACGCCGTGGACGGACACGTCGCCTGGATCCCGGCGCTGATCCTCGCCGCCGGTGCCGTCATCGGCGCGCAGATCGGCACGTGGCTCCTCCCCAAGCTCTCGCAGACCGCCCTGCGGTGGGCCTTCGTCGCCTTCCTGCTCGCCGTCATCGTGAGCCTGTACTTCGTGATCCCCTCGCGCGACGCGGAGCTGGTGCTGGACTGGCTCACGGGCCCCGGGCTCGCCGTGCTCGGCGTGGTCACCGGCATCCTGGCGGGCCTGCTGGGCGTCGGGGGCGGCATCATCGTCGTGCCCGCTCTGCTGCTGGTGTTCGGCACGAGCGACCTCATCGCGAAGGGCACGTCGCTGCTCATGATGATCCCGACGGCCCTCTCGGGCACCGTCGGCAACCTCCGTCGCCACAACGTCGACCTGCTCGGCGCGGCGTGCGTGGGCGTCGCCGCGTGCGCCACCACCGCCCTCGGCGCGCAGATCGCGAAAGCGGTCGACCCGTTCGTGGCCAACGTGCTGTTCTCGATCTTCCTGGTGTTCATCGCCTCGCAGATCGCGGTGAAGGCGGTACGCGGGCGCCACCAGCGCTGAGCCGGATCGCCCCCTCATCCGGCCCCGTCCACGCTCCGCCGTAGACTGATCGGGTGCCCGTGAATCCTGACCTGGTCGGTCGTGTCTTCCCGCCGACCGCGCCCTACCTGGTCGGCCGCGAGAAGGTGCGGGAGTTCGCTCGCGCCGTCTTCGCCGACGCCGCCCCGCACTCCGACCCCGAGGCCGCGCGCGCCCTCGGCTACGCCGACGTGGTCGCTCCGCCGACCTTCGCGATGGTGGTGCAGGACCTCACGCTTCAGCAGCTGCTCGGCGACCCCGACGCAGGGATCGAGCTGTCCCGCCTCGTGCATGCGGAGCAGCGCTTCCGCTACACCCGTCCGATCGTCGCGGGCGACGAGCTCGTCGCGACGCTCTCGGTCACCGGCATCCGGTCGATGGGCGGCAACGCCATGATCACGAGCGAGGCCGAGATCGTGGATGCCACCGGCGCCCACGTCGTGACCACCACCAGCGTCCTTCTGGCGGGGGAGGCCGGCGCATGAGCGCGTTCACCGTGGGCGAGGTCATCGCCGAGCGCTCAATCCACCTCACGCGCGAGTCACTCGTGCGCTACGCGGGCGCGTCGGGCGATTTCAACCCCATCCACTACCGTGACGACGTGGCCGCCGCCGTGGGCCTGCCCGGCGTGCTCGCCCACGGCATGCTCACGATGGGCATCGCGGTCGGCACGCTCGCCGACGCGATCGGCGACCCCGGCCGCATCGTCGAGTACGGTGTCCGTTTCACCCGCCCCGTAGTCGTCGACCCCGAGACGGGCGCCGACCTGCACGTGAGTGCGAAGGTGGGTGCCGTCGACGACGAGACCGCGCGCATCGATCTCACCGTGACCTTCGCCGAGACGACGGTTCTCGGCAAGGCGCAGGTGCGGGTGCGGCTGAACTGATGCCCGAGGTCGCCCCGATCCCGCTGGCGCGGTTGACCACGCTGCGCACCGGCGGCGAGCCCGCTCGTCTCGTCGAGGCGCGCAGCGCCGACGAACTCGTCGAGGCCCTCCGGGAGGTGTGGAGCGACGGCGACGAGTGGTTCGTCCTCGGCGGCGGCTCGAACCTCTTCGTCGGCGACGAGCCTTTCGAGGGCACCGTGGTCCGCGTGCTCACCTCCGGGGTCGAGGAGCTGCCCGGCTCCCGCCCCGGGACGGTGCGTCTGCGCGTGCAGGCCGGACACGACTGGGACGCCCTCGTCGCCGAGACCGTCGATCGAGGTCTCGCCGGCGTCGAAGCCATGTCAGGGATCCCCGGCACGGTCGGCGCCGCGCCCGTGCAGAACGTCGGCGCGTACGGCCAGGAGATCGTGCAGACCCTCGTCGAGGTGGAGCTGATCGACGAGTCGACGGGCGACGTCTCGGTGGTTCCCGCCGCGGAGCTGGGCCTCGGCTTCCGCACCTCGGTGCTCAAGCAGCATTACGGCTCGGTGCCCGACCGCTCGGCGGTGATCCTGTCGGTCACGCTCGAGCTGGAGCACGTCGGAGACGGCGAGCGTCCCATCGCGGGGGAGCAGCTGCGCGGAGCGCTCGGCCTGGATGCCGGGCAGGCGGTGTCGCTGCGCTGGATCCGCGACCATGTCCTCGCCACCCGCGCCCGCAAGGGCATGGTGCAGGATGCCGAGGATCCCGACACCTGGAGCGCGGGGTCTTTCTTCCAGAACGCGATCGTCAGCGAGGCCTTCGCCCGAACCCTCCCCGAGGCGTGCCCCAAGTGGCCGATGGCGCCGATGCTCGACCCGGTGACCGTGATCCCGCTCGCCGCGTTCGACGGCATCCTCCCCCCTCCTCCCGTGGAGCGGCACGAGGTCAAGGTGAGCGCCGCGTGGCTGATCGAGAACGCCGGGCTGCGTCGCGGCTTCCGTTTCCCGCGCTCGCGCGCCGGTCTGTCGACCAAACACACGCTCGCGCTGACGAACCGCGGCGGAGCGACGGCGGACGAGATCGCTGAGCTCGCCCGCTTCGTCCAGGGTCGGGTGCAGTCCGAGTTCGGCCTGCTCCTGCAGCCCGAGCCGGTCCTGGTGAACGTGGAGCTCTAGCCCCGCGCGTCCCGGGCCGCTCGTGTGAGGGGTCGTTTTCTGTCGCTTCAGCGCGGTTGAAGCGACAGTTCTTGACCCCTCACTCGCGCGGAATCCGGGAGAGGAGACGGCGGATGCGCGCGAGGAGTGCCTCGGTGTCGTCGAAGTCGCGGGCCGTGACGACGGTGACGCGGTACCCGAGGGATTCGAGCTCCGCGCGTCGCACCTGGTCCCTGCTCCACTGATGCGGGTCCCGGTGGTAGTCGCCGTCGTATTCGATGATGAGGCGTGCTGCGCGGTAGAGCATGTCGACGCGTGCCACGAACCGTCGTCCGGCGAAGATCTCCACGTTGCACTCCGGCGTCGGGAGGCCCGCCATGACCAGCAGCACGCGGAGCTCGGACTCCCTCGGCGACTCCGACCGGTCGCTGGCCAGGTCGAGGGATCGACGCCTGACCGGGGACCCGCGACCACCGAGGAGACGGCGATGCACCTGCTCGAGATCCTCACGGCTGACGAGCGGATGCCGCCGCCACAGGAGGCGGTCGGTGATGGCCGTCAACTCGGCCACGGACAGCGACTCGGCCAACTCCGCCCAGGTTCGCGCAGGGGAGGAACAGCGGATGCCGCCGATATCGACGATCTCTCCGGCGGCGACATCGAGGCGTCTGGCGATCATTCCCTGACGGCGCACGCGGGTCTGACCGCGCGAGACAGCGATGAACGGTGTACGCAGAGCGCTCGAAGCGATCCGACGGGGTGCGGGGAGCCCCAGGAGCACGGCCGCCGTCGGACCGCAGCAGAACGCACCGTCGGGGAGAGCGCGTATCAGCGCCGCGAGGCGTTCATGGTCGTCTTCCCTGCCCGCGAGCACCCGCACTCCCCGGTGCGGTGCGTTCCACGCGCGGGATCGCACGGTGGTGGCCGAGAGCCCCTCGGCACGTGCTTCCGCGAGAGTGAACGCGGGGGAGGGGGAGCGGGAGGCCGGGCTGCGAGGCATCCCTCATCCTGCCCCTCCCTCGCACGCCGTCCGTCTCTTTCCACAGGACCCCCCGGGTGAGGGGTCAGTTTGCGTCGCTTCGGCGACGCTGAAGCGACAGAAACCGACCCCTCACGTGCCCCGGACGGGGGAGTCAGGAGAACAGGCGCTGGAGGCGCTGGACGCCCTCGAGGAGCTGGTCGTCGCCCAGGGCGTACGACAGGCGCAGGTAGCCGCTCGGGCCGAAGGCCTCGCCGGGGACGACGGCCACCTCGGCCTGCTCGAGGATGAGGTCGGCCAGCTCGAGCGAGGTCGTGGGCGTCACCCCGCCCCAGGAACGGTTCAGCAGACCCTGGACGTCGGGGTAGACGTAGAACGCGCCGAGCGGGTTGGGCACCTCGACGCCGTCGATCTTCGACAGCTCCGACACGACGAGCTGACGGCGGCGGTCGAACGCGAGACGGAACTGCTCCGCCTCGTCCTGCGGGCCGTTCAGCGCCGCCGCGGCGGCGATCTGCGCGATGTTGTTGACGTTGCTCGTCAGGTGCGACTGCAGGTTGCCGGCGAGCTTCATGGCATCCGCCGGTCCCACCATCCAGCCCACGCGCCACCCGGTCATGGCGTAGGTCTTCGCGACGCCGTTGACGAGGATCGTCTGCGCGGCCAGCTCGGGAACGGCCTCGACGATCGACACCGCGCGGGTGCCTTCGTAGGTGAGGTTCTGGTAGATCTCGTCGGTGATGACCCAGATGCCGTGCTCGAGCGCCCAGCGGCCGATCTCGGCGGTCTCTTCGGGCGTGTAGACGGAGCCGGTCGGGTTCGACGGCGAGACGAAGACGAGCACGGTCGTCTTGTCGGTTCGCGCGGCCTCGAGCTGGGCGACGGTGACCTTATAGTCTTGGTCGGCGCCCGCGAAGACCTCGACCGGGATGCCGTCGGCCAGGGCGATCGCCTCGGGGTAGGTCGTCCAGTACGGGGAGGGCAGCAGCACCTCGTCGCCCGGGTTCACCACGGTCTGGAACGCCTGGTACACGGACTGCTTGCCGCCGTTGGTCACGATGACCTGCGAGGGCGCGACCTCGAGTCCCGAGTCGCGCAGCGTCTTGGCCGCGATCGCCTCGCGGAGCACCGGGAGCCCTGCGGCGGGGGTGTAGCGGTAGTTCTTCGGGTCTTGCAGCGCCTGGGCGGCGGCATCCACGATGAACGACGGTGTGGCGAAATCGGGCTCGCCCGCGGCGTAGGAGATGACCGGTCGACCGGCGGCCTGGAGGGCCTTGGCCTTGGCATCGACCTTGAGGGTCGCGGACTCGGCGATGGCGGACAGTTTGCGGGAGAGCGGAGCGCGGGAAGTCACGGTTCCGAGCCTACTGTTCGCGCCCGCGCGCGACGAGGCTCACGACAGCGAACTCACCCACGCGGTCGCGTGCGGGACGAGCATCAGGATGCCGAGTCCGAGCCCCGTGATCGACCAGGCCCGGCGTCCGCCGCGGCGGGCGGCCACGATGAGACCGACGACGGCGACGGCGATCACGACGGGGCCGCCGACGAGCAGGAGAGGGATGAGGAAGAGTCCGACCCACCAGATCGCGTTCAGGTCGGGGATGAGGCCCACGAGGAGGACGAGCAGCGTCGGAACGAGCACGATGGCGGCAAGGACCACGGCGACGATGCCGACGACGTCGGCGGGGCGGCGGCCGGGCGCGGGGGCGGTGCGGGAGGCGGGGGCCATGCCGTCACCGTAGCGCGGTGCGGGAGGGGCGCGCGGTTCCGTTAGCGTGGCGGGGTGACAGCAGAGCCCCTGGCGCCGACGCGCCCCCACCGTCGTGCGGCCCTGGCCCTGTTCAAGCTCGGCCTCGCCACCGTGATCGTCGGTGTCGCCACCGGCCTCGCCGTGCTGCTGCTGGTGTGGATCGTGCACTCGATCGAGCACCTCGTGTGGGGCCACGACGAGGGACCGTTCCTCGACGGCCTGCCGCTGCCCTCGCCGTGGTGGCTCCCGATCGTCACGGTCGGCGGGGCGGGCGTCGTCGCCGCGCTCGGGTGGTATCTGTTGCGCCGGTTCGGGCGCAAGCTGGCGACCGTCGAACAGGGCGTCGACGGGGCACGGATGCCCTGGTGGGAGACGCTCGCCGACACCGTGATCCAGGTGACCTCGGTGGCGCTCGGAGCCTCGATCGGCAAGGAGGTCGCCCCGCGCGAGCTGTCGGCGATGGCGGGCTCGAAGATCGTGGGCTGGTTCGGTCTCGATCCGCGGTGGCGTCGCATCCTCGTCGCCTCGGCGGCGGGCGCGGGTCTCGCGGCCGTGTACAACGTCCCGCTGGCCGGGGCCCTCTTCGCGATCGAGATCCTGCTCGTGCAGTTCAGCGTCGGTGGCGCGGTCGTGGCCCTGTCGATCAGCGCCATCGCGACCTTCGTCGCGCGTCCGCTCGTCGGCGAGGACTCCCTCTACCAGGTGCCCCCTCTCGAGGTGAACGCCTCCCTCGTGGTGGCCGCCCTTCTCATCGGGCCGCTCATGGGCTGGGGGGCGACGAGCTTCGCCACGGTGACCAAGGCGCTCGGCCGGTTCCGTCCGACCGGGTGGAAGCTGCTCGTCGTGCTGCCCCTGACCTTCACCGCCGTCGGCGCGTTGGGGGCGTTCTTCCCGCTCGTGCTCGGCAACGGCCGGGCCCTGGCGACGGCCGGATTCGACCTCTCCCAGCCGGCCCTGCTCCTGCTGCTGCTCGCCCTGTTGAAGTACGTCGCGACGACGATCTCGCTCGGATCGGGGGCCATCGGCGGCACGCTGCAACCCTCGGTGGCGATCGGCGCGGCGCTCGGGGCGGCGGCCGCCGCGGGCTGGGCCTTCGTCTGGCCGGGCGCCGACGGCACGGCCCTGGCGATCGTCGCGGCGGCGGCGTTCCTGGCATCCAATATGCGGGCGCCGTTCACGGCGATCGCGCTCATCATCGAGTTCACCGACACCGGTTTCACCCTGCTGCTGCCGATCTTCCTCGCCGTGGCGGGGTCGCTCGCCGCGTCGCGGCTGTCGTCGCGCGCCAGCCTGCGCCGCTTCGCGCCGATCGACCCGGCGCGCCCCTGAGGGGCTCGCCGTAGGCCCGTCGGGTGATCGAGTGGATTCTGGCCGAGGGGATGCAGGTCCTCGGCTTCGCGACCGGCGCCGCGTGCGTGCTGCTGGCGGCCCGACGCAACGTCTGGACGTACCCGATCGGCATCGCCAACAACCTCGTCTTCCTCGCGGTGTTCGTCCCCCGCCGGGTTGTACGCCAGCGCGGCGCTCCAGCTGGTGTACGTCGTCCTGGGTGTGCACGGATGGCTGCGCTGGATCCGCGGTGTCGAGCACGACCGCGAGTACGTCGCCCGCGCGCCGCGCCGCGCCGTGCCCCGGTTGATCCTCGTCGCGGTGGCGGGCTGGATGCCGCCCTCCCGGGGAGGCAGGTCGGATGAAGGGTACGAGCGTCACCGAACAGGCGAAGGGGCGACCTTCGCGAGTGAGTGCGACGAGGATGAGACGTTGGGTCCCTTCGCCGGTCGGGCCGTGCGGCGAAGAACACGCGAGAAGCGCGAGGGAATCCCCAGGCGACGCACGTCGCCTCCGAGCGCATGGGCGCAGTCGGGCTCTGCCGGGGCGAGGGGGCAACCAGGCTGGCCGTCACCCGCGGCGCTATGCTAGGTGTCGCGGTGCGTCTGTCCGCTGACAATCTCCACCGACACCGGAAGGTCTATCCGATGCCTCTGCCCCGACCGATGCGCCAACTCGCCGAGGGCGCGCTGACTGTACTCGAGAGCACCCGGGACTCGCTCGATCACCTGCGATTCGGGGCTCCCTCTGACCAGGCCGTCGGGCCGCGGGTCCGGGGAACCAATCGTCAGGCGCAGCTGACCAAGGACTACCACCGCATCGAGAAGGGACTGACCTTCGCGGCCCCGAAGCGTCCTTTCGGTGATGTCGTGCGTCGTCGTCTCACCGATTTGGCCGGCACCGGTCCCGCGGACCCGCTCACCGCGGAGGGCGGTCCTGTCCCGACGGCGATCGCGGCCCTCGAGGATTGGAATTCCCGGGGCGTGGTCGACTCGCAGGTGGCGCCCGAGGGGCCGGTCATGAAGCCGCTTCCTACCGAGAGCAGCGACGCGCTCTTCTACAACCGCCACAGCATCCGGAACTTCGACCCCGCGCGAGCGGTGGATGTGTCCACCATCCGGCAGGCCCTCGATTACGCCCGCCACACGCCCTCCGTGTGCAATCGTCAGGCGGCCAAGGCGTGGCTCTTCGACGAGCGATCGGTGATCGACCGAGTCCTGAAGATCCAGGGAGGAAGTCGTGGGTTCGCCGAGACGATCCCGAACATCGCGGTCATCACCGTCGAGCGTGGTCTCTTCGCAGGACCGGGCGAACGGAACCAGCGCTGGATCGATGGCGGTCTCTTCGCGATGTCGCTCGTGTGGGCTTTCCAAAGCCTCGGTGTGGGAACGTGCATGCTCAACTGGTCGAAGAGACACCGGCACACGGCGGCGCTGCGCAACCTGGTGGGCATTCCCGACTCGGAGGACGTCATCTGCGTCGTCGCCTTCGGGTACCCGCCCGAGACCGGTTACCGGGTAGCGCGCTCACCGCGTCGAGCTCTCGACGAGGTGGCTACCGGGTTGCCCAGCGCCGACGGCAGCTCCACGGCCGAGTGATCGCGTTTCGTTCGCCGCTTCCCGCGATGTGAGCAACGGGGTCGAACGCGAACGTCCGACCCCGTTCTCCTGTCTTCAGTCGAGGTACTTCGCGTACGCCGGGAGCGTCAGGAACGCCGGGAACTCCGGGCGCAGCGCCACCTCGCGGAACACCGCGGCGGCGTCGTCGAAGCGGTCGCCGTCGGAGCGGGGCACCTCGACCAGCACCTCCTCCAGCAGGCCTTCGACGAAGGGACGCGTGATCAGGGTGCCCTCGGCGGTCTCGCGGTCCTGGTGGATCCACTGCCAGATCTGCGAGCGCGAGATCTCGGCCGTGGCGGCGTCTTCCATGAGGTCGTCGATCGCGACGGCGCCCAGGCCCCGCAACCACGCCTCGATGTAGCGGATCGCCACCGAGACGTTGCCGCGCACGCCTGCCGTGGTCACCGGCAGGCCGATCCGCAGGTCGAGCAGGTCGGCGGGGTCGACCGACACTTCGTCGCGGGTGCGGCCGAGCTGGTTCGGCTCCTCGCCGAGTACGGCGTCGAACTCGGCGCGGGCCACCGGGATGAGGTCGGGGTGGGCGACCCAGGTGCCGTCGAAGCCGTCGCCGGCCTCGCGCCGTTTGTCGGCGGCGACCTTCTCGAACGCCGCCTCGGTCACCTCGGGGCGGCGCCGGTTCGGGATGAACGCGCTCATGCCGCCGATCGCGTACGCGCCCCGCTTGTGGCAGGTCTGCACGAGCAGCTCGGTGTAGGCGCGCATGAAGGGCACCGTCATCGTGACCTCGCTGCGATCGGGCAGCACGAACCGCGCCCCGCGGCCGCGGTAGGTCTTGATGATCGAGAAGATGTAGTCCCAGCGGCCGGCGTTCAGGCCGGCGCAGTGGTCGCGCAGGGCGAAGAGGATCTCCTCCATCTCGAACGCCGCGGGCAGCGTCTCGATCAGCACCGTCGCGCGGATCGTGCCGTGCGCGAGCCCGAGCCGCTCCTCGGTGAACGAGAACACATCGTCCCAGAGACGGGCCTCCTCCGCCGACTCGATCTTCGGCAGGTAGAAGTAGGGGCCACGGCCCGCGGCGATCAGTGCGTGGGCGTTGTGGAACACGTACAGCCCGTAGTCGATCAGGGATCCGGATGCCGGCAGCTCACGGCCCGCGCGATCGATGAACGTCACGTGCTTCTCGGGCAGGTGCCAGCCGCGGGGGCGCATCACGATGGTCGGGGTGCGCTCGGCGGTGACCTCGTAGCGCTTGCCTTCGGGGCTCGTGAACGACAGCTGCCCGCGGATCGCGTCGAACAGCGACAGCTGACCGCCGATGACGTTCCGCCAGGTCGGGGAGGTGGCATCCTCCTGGTCGGCCAGCCAGACCCGGGCGCCGGAGTTCAGCGCGTTGATGGTCATCTTGGGGTCGGTGGGGCCGGTGATCTCGACGCGGCGGTCTTCCAGGCCCGGACCGGCGCCGGCCACGCGCCACGACGGGTCGTCGCGGATGTGCGCGGTGTCGGCGCGGAAGTGCGGGTCGTCGCCCGTGCCGATCTCAAAGCGGCGACGTTCGCGGGCGGCGAGCCGGTCATGCCGGCGCCGGGCGAAGCGGTCGTGCAGCTCGGTGAGGAACGCGATGGCCGCGGGCGTGAGGATCTCGGCATCCCGGCCCTCGAGCGGGCGCTCGAGGCGCACGTGCGGGGTGGAGGCCGCGGGCTGCGGCGTCGCGGTCTGCGGCGTCGCGCCGGCAGGTGTCGCGGCGGCCGGTGTCGGGGTGGTCGTAGGGGGCGGGGGAGTGGTGATGAGGGTCATGGTCGTGTCTTTCTGTGCGGGGGCCCGCTCGTCCTCCCGCTGCCCGCCGCGCCGCGCGAGGTGTGCGGTGTGAGCCGCGCTGAGTGTCCACGACATCCGGACGAATTTTCGGAACGTCCGGGTGTTGTGGACACTCAAGCCGGAGGCACGAGCGCGAGGCGCGAGGCGGGGACGGGGACGGAGGCGGGAGGGGGCGAGGGGGTCAGTGGAACTGGGCCGTCTCCGTCGAGCCGGCCAGGGCGAGGGTGGCGCTGTCGGGGTTGAGCGCGGTGGAGACGACGTCGAAGTAGCCGGTGCCCGCTTCGCGCTGGTGGCGCGTGGCGGTGTAGCCGTTGGCTTCGGCGGCGAACTCGGCCTCCTGCAGCTCGACGTAGGCGCTCATGGCGCGTTCGGCGTAGCCGCGGGCGAGGGAGAACATCGAGTGGTTCACGGCGTGGAAGCCGGCCAGGGTGATGAACTGGAAGGCATAGCCCATCGCCGCGAGCTCCGCCTGGAACGTCGCGATCTGGGCGTCGTCGAGGTGGCGCTTCCAGTTGAAGCTCGGCGAGCAGTTGTACGCGAGCTTCTTGCCGGGGAAGCGGGCGTGGATCGCCTCCGCGAAACGGCGCGCGAGCTCGATGTCGGGCTCGCCCGTCTCGACCCAGAGGAGGTCGGCGTAGGGCGCGAAGGCGAGACCGCGGGCGATGACGGCATCCAGCCCGGGACGCACGCGGTAGAACCCCTCGCTCGTGCGCTCGCCGGTGAGGAACTCCCGGTCGCGCTCGTCGACGTCGCTCGTGAGCAGGTCGGCGGCCAGCGCATCGGTGCGGGCGATGATCACGGTCGGCACGCCCGCGACGTCGGCGGCGAGGCGCGAGGCGTTGAGCGTGCGGATGTGCTGCTGGATCGGCACGAGCACCTTGCCGCCGAGGTGGCCGCACTTCTTCTCGCTCGCGAGCTGGTCCTCCCAGTGGATGCCGGCGGCCCCGGCCTGGATGAGCGACTGCGCGAGCTCGTAGGCGTTGAGCGGGCCGCCGAAGCCGGCCTCGGCATCCGCGACGATGGGGGCGAGCCAGTCCTGAGTCACTTCTCCCTCGGCTCGTTCGATCTGGTCCTGCCGCAGCAGGGCGTTGTTGATGCGGCGGACGACGGCGGGCACCGAGTTGGCCGGGTACAGGCTCTGGTCGGGGTAGGTCTGCCCCGCGAGGTTGCCGTCGGCCGCGACCTGCCAGCCGCTGAGGTAGATGGCCTTGAGCCCGGCGCGCACCTGCTGCACGGCCTGGCCGCCCGTGTAGGCGCCGAGCGCGCGGACGTACTCCTCGGTGTGGATGAGGTTCCAGAGGTTCTCGGCCCCGCGGCGGGCGAGGGTCGACTCTTCGCGGACGGTGCCCCGGAGGCGGACGACATCGTCGGCCGAGAACGTGCGCTCGATACCGTCCCAGCGGGGGTCGGCATCCCACGAGGCACGCAGCTCGGCGGCGGTCTCGGTCTGGTCGCCGGGACGCAGCGGCTGCTGGGCGGGGGTGGCCTGGATCGTCATGAGCTTCTCCTTCGGATGCCGGGGCGTCGGTGCCCCGTGACGACCACTGTGGGCGAAGATCTGGGCCGCGAACCCGCATCCGCGTTGTGAAGATTGCCCGATCTTCTGTGGCTGTGAGACTCTGGCGTATGGACACCGGCGTCTCGATTTCTTCGGCCTCCCTTCCGCTCGACGATGAGGGGGTGGACACCCTCACGATCGGCCGACGCATCCGGCAGCTGCGCACCGCCCGCGGAATGACGCTCGACGACCTCGCCACGGCGGTCGGTCGGGCGCCGAGCCAGATGTCGATGATCGAGAACGGTCGCCGCGAGGCCAAGCTCACCCTTCTGCAGGCGATCGCCCGCGCGCTGGAGTGCAGACTCGACCAGATCCTGGATGCCGAGCCCCTCGACGCCCGCGCGACCCTCGAGCTCTCGGTCGAGCGCGCGATGCGCGGGCAGACGTTCCAGGCCCTGGGGATCGCGCCGTTTCGGGTTGGACGCGCGGTGCCGGACGAAGCGCTCGCCGCGATGCTCGCGCTGCAGGCCGAGATCGAACGACTGCGGGAGGAGCGGTCGGCGACGCCCGAGGAGGCGCGACGTGCGAACGTGGCCCTGCGCCGCCTGATGCGCACGCAGGACAACCACTTCCCGGAGCTCGAGAAGGTGGCATCCGAGATGCTCACCGCGATCGAGCACCCGGGCGGGCCCCTGACGCAGCGCGGGGCGAGCGATATCGCCGCGCACCTCGGCTTCTCGCTGCACTACGTGCCCGACCTGCCGTCGTCGACGCGCAGCATCGCGGATGCCAAGAACGGCCGGCTGTACCTCTCGACGAAGGTCGCGAAGGGCGACCCGCGCGCGGCCGTGCTCCAGGCCCTGTCGAGTCGGATCCTCGGCCACGGCGAGCCGACGAGCTACGACGAGTTCCTCCGGCAGCGGGTCGAGACGAACTACCTCATGGGGGCGCTGCTCCTGCCCGAAGCCCACGTCGTGCCGGCGCTCCGCGAGGCGAAGGAGCGGCGCGCGATCAGCATCGAAGACCTCCGCGACGCCTATTCGGTGTCGTACGAGACCGCCGCGCACCGCTTCACCAACCTCGCGACCGTCCATCTCGGCATCCCGGTGCACTTCCTCAAGGTGCACGAGTCGGGGACGATCACGAAGGCGTACGAGAACGACGACGTCAACTTCCCCACCGACCGGCTCGGCTCGATCGAGGGGCAGATGTGCTGTCGGCGCTGGACGAGCCGCGTCGTGTTCGACGAGGACGACCTGTTCAACCCGTACTACCAGTACACCGACACCGGCAACGGCACCTACTGGTGCACCGCGCGCGTGGAGCAGTCGAGCGAGGGCGCGCACTCGGTGAGCGTGGGGGTGCGCTTCGACGACACGCGGTGGTTCCGCGGGCGGGACACGCCGAATCGCGGGGTGTCGCGGCACGCCGTCGAGACGTGCTGCCGGCGGGCGCCCGCCGAACTGGAGGCCGCGTGGCGCGGGCAGGCGTGGCCCAACGTGCGGACGCCGCGGACCCTGCTCGCGACCCTGCCCACGGGGGCGTTCCCCGGCGTCGACACGACCGAGATGTACGAGTTCCTGCAGGCACACGCGCCGGAGTGACGGGGCGGCCGCCGCGCCCTCGTGCGGAGTTCGGTGCGAGGGTGCGCCCGCCGCCCTCGTGCGGAGTCCGGTGCGGGCGTGCGCCTGCCGCCCTCGTGCGGAGTTCGGTGCGGGTGTACGCCCGCCGCGCCTTCGTGCGGAGTTCGGTGCGGGGGTGCGCCCGCCGCGCCCTCGTGCGGAGTTCGGCTCCGACGCGCCTGTTCCGGATGCCGCGCCCTCGGCGCGTCTGTTCGGACTTCCGCCTGACGACGCGGGGGTCGGCGTGCGGCGCCGGCCGGAGCGGTGCGATCTTCATGGTCGTGCCGATCGTGGGCTCGTTCGCGATGTCGTTCACCGACTTCACGGCGCGCGACATCCGCTCGCCGTTCTCGGTGAACTTCGTCGGGCTCGAGCAGTACGCCGGGGTGCTGGGCGATCCCGTCTTCCTCACGTCGCTGGGCGTGACCGCGACGTTCGTCGTCGTCGGCATCCCGGTCACCATGGCGCTCGCCCTGGCCCTGGCCCTCGCCCTCAACGCGAGCACGGGGCGCATCGTCTCGGTGCTGCGCGTGGGCTTCTACGCCCCGGTCGTGACGAGCATCGTCGCGGTCGCGGTGGTATGGCGCTACATCCTGCAGCCCGAGGGGCTGCTCAACTCGGCGCTCGCGATCATCGGCATCCAGGGTCCCGACTGGCTCAACGACACGCGCACCGCGCTGCCGTCGCTCATCGCCATGGCGGTGTGGCGCAACGTCGGAACGCTCATGGTGATCTTCCTCGCCGGCCTCCAGGCGATCCCGACCGACGTGAAGGAGGCCGCCCTCATGGACGGCGCCTCGTCGTGGCGGCGTCTGACCTCGGTCACCCTGCCGCTGCTGCGCCCCACGTTGCTGCTGGGCGCGGTGCTCATCTCGGTCGGGTTCCTGCAGTTCTTCGAGGAAGCGTTCGTGATGACCCAGGGCGGCCCGCTCAACTCCACCCTCTCGGTGGCCTACTACACGTTCAAGCAGTTCGGCTTCGGGCAGTACGGCACGGCCTCGGCCGCGAGCTACCTGCTGTTCCTCGCGATCGCGCTGCTCAGCCTGGTGCAGTTCCGCGTGCTGCGCTCGAAGGATTGAGGGAGGATGCCATGACACTCACGTCACCCGCGGCTCCGGCCGTCGTCGCCGAGACCGTCGAGCCGCCGCGCCGTCGCCGCCGCTCCGAGAACCGGCTCACCCCCGGCCGCGCCCTGACCTACACGGTCCTCGTCGTCGGCGTCATCGTCTGGGTCCTGCCCTTCGCGTGGATGCTGTTGGGCTCGGTCAAGACGCAACGCGAGATCCTGCAGCGCCCGCCGACGTGGTGGCCGCAGGAGTTCACCTGGGAGAACTTCGGCGCCTGGTTCGGGCAGCTGAACTTCGGCCAGTTCTTCGGCAACAGCATCGTCGTGGCCCTGTTCACCGTCCTCGGCAACCTCGTGTTCTGCTCGATGGTCGGCTACGCCCTGGCGAAGATGGACTTCCCCGGCAAGAAGGCCCTGTTCGTCGTCGTGATGGTGACGCTTATGGTCCCCGGGGTCGTCACCTTCGTTCCGCTGTTCGTGATGGTCTCCTCGCTCGGCCTCGTCGACACCTACGCGGCGCTGATCCTGCCGTTCGTGACGACCCCGCTCGGTGTCTTCCTCATGCGGCAGTTCATGCTCGGCATCCCCGATCCGCTGCTGGAGGCCGCGCGCATCGACGGCGCGGGCGAGCTGCGGATCTTCGCCCGGATCGTCATGCCGCTGTGCGGACCGCCGCTCGCGACCCTCGGCATCCTGACCTTCCTCGCCTCGTGGAACAACTTCCTGTGGCCGCTCGTGGCGGCGCAGACCGAGGCGAAGTACACCCTCCCCGTCGCGCTGTCGCTGTACTCCACGGGACAGAACGCCACCGATTACGGCCTGCTGCTGGCGGGGTCGGTGCTGGTGATCGCGCCGATCATCCTGCTGTTCGTCTTCCTGCAGCGCTACTTCATCCAGGGCATCGCCTCGACCGGCCTGAAGTGAGGTGCGGGCGGGTGCGCCGCGTGCGCGCCCGCCTCGCCCGCCCGCCCGTGCTGAGCCGGCCCGATCCCGCCGCCCGCCCCGCGGCCCCGAAAGGACTCCCATGACCTCCGCCCGCTTCCTCACCGCGCCCGACGGCACGCGCTTCCGCGACCTCAACGGCAACGGCGTGATGGACCCGTACGAGAACCCGACGCTCAGCGTCGATGAGCGCACCGACGACCTCGTGGCGCGCCTCAGCCTCGAGGAGAAGTGCGGTCTGATGTTCCAGACCGTCATCGAGGTCGGCGACGACGGCGAGGTGCTCGAAGCACCCGGCCGGATCTCGAAGTCGCCGACCACCACCGTCGTCGTGCACAAGAACATGAACCACTTCAACGTGCACGCCATCCGCACCGCGAGGCAGGCCGCGACCTGGAACAACAACCTCCAGGCGCTCGCCGAGACGACGCCGCACGGTATCCCGGTCACCATCAGCACCGATCCGCGTCATGCTTTCGTCGAGAACACCGGCGTGGCGTTCTCGGCCGGACCCTTCTCGCAGTGGCCCGAGGGCCTGGGGCTCGCGGCCCTCGACGACGTCGACACCGTGCGCGAGTTCGCCGAGGTCGCGCGCCGCGAGTACGTCGCCGTGGGCATCCGGGCAGCCCTCCACCCGCAGATCGACCTCGCGACCGAGCCGCGGTGGGGGCGGCAGGCCCAGACGTTGGGTCAGGATGCCGAGCGGGTCACCGCCTTCACCGCGGCCTACCTCCAGGGCTTCCAGGGCGACGAGCTGGGACCGGACAGCGTGGCCTGCACGACCAAGCATTTCCCGGGCGGCGGTCCGCAGCAGGACGGTGAGGACGCGCACTTCCCGTACGGACGCGAGCAGGTGTACCCCGGCGGCATGTTCGACTACCACCTCGAGCCCTTCCGCGAGGCGATCCGCCGCGGCACCGCCGCGATGATGCCGTACTACGGGATGCCCGTGGGTCTCGAGGTCGGCGGCGAGCGGATCGAGGAGGTCGGCTTCGGCTACAACCGCCAGATCATCACGGGCCTCTTGCGCGAGCAGCTCGGCTACGACGGCGTCGTGGTCACCGACTGGGAGCTCGTCAACGACAACCACGTCGGCGATCAGGTGCTGCCCGCCCGGGCCTGGGGCGTCGAGCACCTCTCGGCGGTCGAGCGCATGGAGAAGATCCTGGATGCCGGCAGCGACCAGTTCGGCGGGAAGGAGTGTGTCGACATGCTCGTCGACCTCGTCCGCGCGGGCCGGGTGTCCGAGGAGCGCATCGACGCCTCCGTCCGGCGCCTGCTGCGGGTGAAGTTCCAGCTCGGGCTGTTCGACGACCCGTACGTCGACGTCGACGAGGCCGAGCGCATCGTCGGCAACGCCGAGTTCCGCGCGCTGGGGGAGCGGGCGCAGGCGCGTTCGCTCACCGTGCTCGTGAACGAGGGGGACGTCCTGCCCCTGCAGCCCGTCGGCGCCGTGTACGTCGAGGGATTCCGCCCCGACGACGTCGCCGAGCTGGGCCGTGTCGTCACCGACCCCGCCGAGGCCGACCTCGCGATCGTGCGCATCGGCGCCCCGTTCGAGCCGCGCGACGACCTCTTCCTCGAGGCGTGGTTCCACCAGGGCTCCCTCGAGTTCGCGCCGGGCCTGGTGTATCGCCTGAACCAGATCGCGGCATCCTGCCCGCTCGTGATCGTGGTGAATCTGGATCGGCCCGCGATCCTCACGCCGTTCGTGGGTCACGCCGCCGCGATCGTCGCCGACTACGGCAGTTCCGCGGCCGCCGTGCTCGACGCCCTCACCGGGCGCGTGCCCCCGCGCGGGCGCCTGCCGATCGAGATCCCCCGGTCGATGGATGCCGTGCGTTCGTCGCGCGAGGATGTACCGTCGGACACCGGCGACCCCGTGTTCCCCGTGCACCACGGGCTGGAGATCGTCGAGGTGACGGTGGGGCAGCGGAGCTAGGGGCGTTTCATGACGGAGGGGCAGACGACGCGGCGACCGACCGTGTACGACGTCGCGCAGGAGGCGAACGTGTCGATCGCGTCGGTGTCGTTCGCCTTCCGCCGCCCCGACAAGCTCAGCGACGCCACGCGCCAGCGCGTGCTCGACGCGGCGCGGCGGCTGGGGTACGCCCCCAGCGCCGCCGCGCGCGGCCTCGCGCACGGGCGCACGGGCACGCTGGGCCTGCACGCCTTCGACCTGCTGCTCGAGCGCGCCGACCCGATGGCCCAGCCGCTGAGCGGCATGCACTCGCCGCCGCTCGACACCGGGGGAGTGATCCCCTGGGAGCAGACCGACGACGACGTGCTCTCCGACCCCCGGGCCTTCCCCCTGTACGTCGACGAGGTGCAGCGCGGTTTCGAGCTGGAGTGCTGGGCACTCGGGCGCCCGGTGATGCTCAGCAGCGGCTCGGATGCCGATGTCTCGGTGGCCGACACCGTCGGGCGCGTCGACGGGCTGGCGATCTTCCCCTCTCCGCAGACCGCGCCGACCCTCGCGCGGCACTCGCTGAGCATCCCGATCGTGCTCTTCAGCGCCTCGCCCGCCGACGACCGCCACCACCGGGTGCGCGTCGACAATGCGCGCGGGATGCGGGCTCTGGTGGGGCACCTCGTCGACGAGCACGCCGCGACCGACCTCGCGTTCGTCGGACGCCTCGAGGCGACGGATGCCGTCGAGCGTCGCGACGCGATGGTCGCCGAGCTCCGCGCCCGCGGCATCCGTCCGCGCCCCGAGATCGTGGACGCCACGGTCCGCGGTGATGACGAGCTCGTGCCGCAGGTGCGGGCGCTGATCGCGGAAGGCCGGATGCCGCAGGTCTTCGTGTGCGCGACCGACCAGAACGCGTTCACCCTGCTCGACGTGCTGGCCGCCGAGGGCGTCGACGTTCCGGCGGACGTGATGGTCACCGGTTTCGACGGCACGCTCGGCTCGCGCCTGACGTCTCCACCGCTGACGACCGTGCGCCAGCCGATGGAGGCGATGGGTCGCGCCGCCGCGCGGATCCTGGCGGGCACCGCCGGCACGCCCCCCGAGGGCGGCGTGTTCGACGTGGTGTTCGAGCCGCGGGTGCTGGTCCGGGCGAGCTGCGGCTGCTGACGGCCCCCGGCGCGGGGCCTCGCGGCCGGTGTCGCTGCACCGTCGCGCGGAGTCGGCGGGTGACACCCCGGTATGGATGCCGGATGCCCGGCGTGTCGGTCGAGGACTCCGCCAGACGACCCGGGGTCGGCGCGGGGAAACCCCGGCGCCCTACTCCGCGAGCCGCAGCGCGGCCCACAGCTCCGCGCGGGCGGCGAACGACGACAGGTCGCGCTCGACCACCCGCTCGGCCTGCGCGACGCGGGCGCGCACGGTGTGGCGATGGATGCCGAGCGCCTGGGCCGTCGCCTCGTGCGAGCAGTCGTGCGCGAGCCAGGCGTCCAGCGTCTCGACGAGGGCCGCCCCCTGCTGGGCGTCGTAGCGGCGGAGTGGCTCCAGCGTCCCGGCGGCGACGCTGCGCGCAGCCTCGGAGCCGAGGGCGGCGATGAGACCCGCTCGTGCGGCGTCGGCGAAGTCGGCGACCCCGGGCGTCGTCACCCGGTCGCGGGCTGTGCGCGCCTGGGCGAGCGCACGCGAGAACGCGTCGTAGCCGCTCGGGGCCGAGCAGCCCACCACCGTCTCGAAACGGTCGGCGATCTCGTCGAGCAGGTCGCGCGCGGCTGCGGTCACCACGACGACCATGCCGTCGTCGCCGCGACCGAAGAACACCTCGCCGCGGCGCTCGTGCGCGCGCTGCTCGAGCCACTCGCTCAGCGCCGTCGAGCGCGCGGAGGAGGCGGGGGTCAGGGCGACGACCACGGGAGCGGCGGGCAGCGGCCCGAACATCTCGCGCGCCGCGCGGCGCGCGAGCGTGGGATCGTCGCCGCCGAGCGTCTGCACGAGCCCGGCGCGGAGGGTCCCGATCGCGCGCCCGAGCCCGTCCTGCTGCTCGAGCGCGAGGGCCGCCATCGCGACGACGGCCGTGACGACGCTGCGCGCTTCGTGGTCGAGGTCGTCCGCGGCGATCGCCAGGGCACCGCGCAGGTGTCCACCCCGCCCGAGCGTCTGCACGCTCACCGCGGCACCCTCAGTGCGCAGGGTCGAGGCGGCTCGCGTGCCCCGGCGGAGCAAGGTCTCCACCTCGACGGCGATCGCCTCCCCCGTGGCGGGCGGAATCGATCCGGCGGGGTGCGCGGTGCGCAGCGCCCCGGCCGCGTCGAAGAGCCCCACCCAGCAGTCGAGTTGTCGCGACAGCTCCGCCAGGGTGGCCGAGAGTCCGTCGGGGCGCAACGCCGCGAGAGACACGGCACGCTGCGCCGCGAGCGACCAGCTGCGGCGCGCGTACGCGTCGGCGGCGATCGCCTCGGCGCCGGCGCGGGCCACCGCGATGAACGGCGTGCGGTAGGGCACCTCGAACAGCGGCATCCCCGCGGTCACGCACGTGTCCACGAGGCCGGACGGGATGCCGTCGCGCACCACCTCGGTGCCGAACCCGAGAGCGTGAACGCCCCGCGCCCGCAGCCGTCCGACGTAGGCGTCGTAGTCGGCCGCGGTCGCGTCGGCGAACTGCGTCCCCGTCGTGAGCAGCACCAGGCCGTCGCTGAGGAACGGGGTGGGATCGACGAGGTCGCTCGAGTGCACCCAGCGAACGGGACGGTCGACGCTGCCGGCGGGGAGGTCCTCCTCCGGCACGGCGAGACGCAGGTCCAGGTCGCGTCGCGCGAGAAGAGCGCGCAGATTCGGGGGCGAGACGTCGGTGTCGACCATGCAAGCTCCTGTACGAGACGTATACGACAGTGCCTGCGACTGTACAGGGGGGAGAGTGCGGCTCGCCGCGCGGCGTCCGTAGCATCGCGGCCATGAGCCTCGACACCCTCCCCACCGTCGGCGGACCCTCGCTCACCCAGGAGCGCCGCCTCGTCACCGCCATCCCCGGCCCACGCTCGCAGGAGCTGCTCGATCGCAAGGCCGCGGCCGTGGCATCCGGTGTCGGGCACACCGTCCCGATCCACGCGGTCGCCGCGGGCGGGGGAGTGCTCGTCGACGCCGACGGCAACTCGCTCATCGACCTCGGCTCGGGAATCGCCGTGACCAGCGTCGGCAACGCCCACCCCGCCGTCGTCAAAGCCGTGCAGGACCAGGTCGCCGCCTTCACTCACACGTGCTTCATGGTGTCGCCGTACGACTCGTACGTCGCCGTCGCCGAGGCCCTCAACCGCCTCACCCCGGGCGACCACGCGAAGAAGAGCGCGCTGTTCAACTCCGGCGCCGAGGCCGTCGAGAACGCGATCAAGATCGCGCGCAAGCACACCGGCCGCCAGGCCGTCGTCGCGTTCGACCACGCCTACCACGGCCGCACCAACCTCACCATGGCGCTGACGGCGAAGAACATGCCGTACAAGAGCGGCTTCGGCCCCTTCGCCGCCGAGGTGTACCGCGCGCCCCTGTCGTACCCCTTCCGCGACGGCCTGTCGGGCCCCGAGGCCGCGGCCAGGGCGATCACCCTCATCGAGAAGCAGGTCGGGCCGGAGAACCTCGCCGCCGTCATCATCGAGCCCATCCAGGGCGAGGGCGGCTTCATCGTCCCCGCCGACGGGTTCCTGGGCGCCATCGTCGACTGGTGCCGCGACAACGGCGTGGTCTTCATCGCCGACGAGGTGCAGTCGGGCTTTGCCCGCACCGGAGCGATGTTCGCGAGCGAGCACTTCGGCATCGTCCCCGACCTCGTCACGACGGCCAAGGGCATCGCCGGCGGACTCCCGCTGGCCGCGGTCACCGGGCGCGCCGAGATCATGGATGCCACCCACACGGGCGGCCTCGGCGGCACGTACGGCGGCAACCCGATCGCGTGCGCGGCGGCTCTGGCATCCATCGACGCCTTCGAGAACGAGGGGCTCGTCGAGCGCGCCCGGGAGATCGGCGTCCTGCTGAAGGCGCGTCTGAGCGACCTGCAGGCGAAGGACCCGCGCGTCGGCGACGTGCGCGGACACGGGGCGATGATCGCGGCCGAGTTCGTCGACCCCGCCACCGGCGCTCCGGATGCGGCCCTGACCTCCGCCGTCGCCAAGGCAGCGATCGCCGAGGGCGTGATCGTGCTCACGTGCGGCACCTACGGCAACGTCATCCGGTTCCTGCCGCCGCTGTCGATCGGCGACGAGCTGCTGAACGAGGGCCTCGACATCGTCGAAGCCGCCCTCGCCCGCACCTGACGATCGTCCCGGCGGCGGCGTCGACCCGAACTCCGCCGCCGCCGGGGCCACACTCCCGACTCCGCACGACAAGTAAGGACGCTTTCATGGAAGAGATCACCCGTGACGTGGTCGTCATCGGAGCCGGCGCCGCCGGCCTGACCGCCGCCAACGACCTGCGCAAGGCCGGACTCTCGGTCGCCGTCCTCGAGGCGCGTGATCGCGTGGGCGGGCGCCTGTGGACCGACGTCGTCGACGGGGCGATGCTCGAGCTCGGCGGCCAGTGGGTCTCGCCCGACCAGCAGGCGCTCATCGACACCGTCGCCGACCTGGGCCTGTCGACCTTCAGCCGCTACCGCGAGGGCGACAGCGTCTACGTCGGCCCCGACGGTGTCGCGAAGCGGTTCACGGGGGAGATGTTCCCCGTCGCGCCCGAGACCGAGAAGGCGATCGACGAGATCACCGAGCGACTGGATGCCATGGTCGCCGAGATCGACCCCGACCGGCCGTGGGAGCACCCGAACGCCGCCGAGTGGGACAGGATCTCGTGGGACGCGTGGCTGCGGCAGCAGACCGACGACGACGAGGCCGTGCGCAACCTCGCCTTCGCGACGGGTTCGGCCATGCTGACCAAGCCGACGCACACGTTCTCGCTGCTGCAGTCGCTGCTCATGGCGGCGTCCGCGGGCTCGTACTCGCACCTCGTCGACGCCGACTTCATCCTCGACAAGCGCGTGGTCGGCGGCCTGCAGCAGGTTCCCGAGCTGCTCGCCGAGCGTCTGGGTGACGACGTCTTCCTGAACCAGCCCGTACGGCGGCTCATCTGGGGTGCCGAGACCGCGACGACGGAGCGCTCCGGAGACTCCGCGACGGCACGGCGGATCGACGACCTGCGCGCGCTGACGGCCCGCGTCGAGGCCGCGAAGTCCTCCTCCGGCGGGGTCACCGCGATCGCCGACGGCATCACGGTGCGCGCGCGCTTCGCCGTCCTCGCCCTCGCTCCCGTCCTGTACCCGCGCATCTCGTTCGAGCCGCCGCTGCCGCGCCTGCAGCACCAGATGCACCAGCACATCTCGATGGGCTTCGTCATCAAGGTGCACGCCGTCTACGACCGTCCGTTCTGGCGCGAGCAGGGGCTCTCGGGCACCGCGTTCAGCCCGTACGAGCTGTCGCACGAGGCGTACGACAACACCAACGACGGTGACGAGCGCGGCACCCTCGTGGGCTTCGTGTCCGACCAGAACGCCGACGACCTGTTCCGCCTGAGCGCCGAGGAACGCCGGGAGCGCATCCTCGAGTCGCTGTCGCACTATTACGGGCCCGAGGCGAAGAATCCCGTCGTGTACTACGAGAGCGACTGGGGCACGGAGGAGTGGACCCGCGGGGCCTACGCCGCGAGCTTCGACCTCGGCGGCCTGCAGCGCTACGGTGCCGAGCTGCGCGAGCCCGTCGGTCCGATCCACCTCGCGTGCAGCGACATGGCCGGCGCCGGCTACCAGCACGTCGACGGGGCGATCCGTCAGGGTCACCGCGCCGCCGAAGAGATCCTCGAGCGGGCGCACGGATGAACGCCGCGGTCGTCGTCGGGTACACCGCGACCGACGCCGGGGCCGACGCCCTGGCCCTCGGCATCCGTCTCGCCCGCGCGATCGACGCGCCCCTCGAGATCGTGCTGGTCCTGCCCGACGACTCCCGCAGCGTCATCACCCCGCCCGACGCGGCCTACGCGCGGCACATCCGCGACCAAGCCGAGCAGTGGCTGCGCGAGGCCGCCCGGACGGTTCGGGATGCCGTGCCCCACCGCACCCGCGTCCGACAGGCCGACTCGTTCGCCGAGGGGCTCGTCGCCTTCGCCGACGAGATCGACGCCGGGTACATCGTCGTCGGGGCCGCGAACGGCGGTCTGCGCGGCCGTCACCGCCTCGGCACCGTCGCCTCCGAGCTGCTGCACTCCTCCGACGTCCCGGTGGTCCTCGCCCCCGAGGGGTCACGGCGGATCGATCCGGCGCTGGGGGTGAGTCGCATCACGGCGGCGGTCGGCAGCCGGCCCGGAGCCGACGTCCTTCGCGAGGAGAGCGTGCAGTTCGCCGCCGCGGCATCCGTCCCGCTCCGTCTTCTCTCGCTCGTGAGCGTCGACCTGCCCGCGGGGCTCGAAACCGGCGCGATCCGCATCGCGGGAGCCGCGCACGCCGAGGAGGTGCTCGCCCAGGCGCGCGCCGAACTCCCCACCGACGTCGCGGCGGAGGTCGTCGTCGCCGACGGCGACAGCATCGAGGAGGCCGTGCGCGACCTCGCCTGGGACCCCGCCGAGCTCGCGATCGTCGGCTCGAGCCGCCTCGCCCAGCCCCGGCGGCTGTTCCTCGGCTCGACCGCGGCCAAGATGCTGCATGAACTCCCCGTTCCCCTCGTCGTCGTGCCACGAAGCCGTGCCGACGTCGCCGCCCAGGAAGGACCGCGGTCATGACGACACCGCAGGGGGCATCGGAGCCCCTCACCACCGAGACAGGGGGCCTGTCCAAGAAGGGCCTGAGCGCGGGCACGATCGGCCTCATCGGCGCCGTCGTCATCGGCATCTCGTGCATCGCGCCCGCGTACACCTTCACCGCGGCGATCGGTCCGACCGTGGGCGCCGTGGGCCTGCAGGTGCCGGCGATCATCCTCGTCGGCTTCATCCCGATGCTGCTCGTGGCCTTCGGCTACCGGGAGCTGAACAACCGCATGCCCGACTCGGGCACCTCGTTCACGTGGGCGGCCCGCGCCTTCGGGCCGTGGATCGGCTGGATGGCCGGCTGGGGCCTCATCGCCGCCACGATCATCGTGCTCTCGAACCTCGCCGGGATCGCCGTCGACTTCCTCTTCCTGTTGATCTCCCAGCTCACCGGCCAGCCCGGCATCGCCGATCTCGCGTCGAACCTCGGCATCAACATCGTCGTGTGCCTGCTGTTCGTGCTCGCGGCCACCGTTGTGTCGTACCGCGACATGCAGACGACGCAGAAGCTGCAGTACGTCCTCGTGACGTTCCAGGTGCTGGTCCTGGTGGTCTTCGCCGTCGTGGCCATCGCCCACGCCGTCCAGGGGAACGCCTTCGACGCCACACCGTTCTCGTGGGAGTGGTTCAACCCCTTCGCGGTCTCGTCGTTCAGCGCGTTCGCGGCCGGGGTGTCGCTGTCGATCTTCATCTTCTGGGGCTGGGATGTCACCCTCACCATGAACGAGGAGACCAAGGACCCGGAGAAGACCCCGGGACGCGCGGCCACCATCACGGTCATCACCATCGTGTCGCTGTACCTGTTGCTGGCGGTGTCGATGATCATGTTCGCCGGCATCGGCGACGGCGAGTTCGGCCTCGGCAACCCCGACATCCAGGACAACGCCTTCTTCGCGCTCGCGGGCCCCATCCTCGGACCGTTCGCCGCGTTCGTCTCGCTCGCGGTGCTGACCAGCTCGGCATCCTCGCTGCAGTCGACCTTCGTCGGCCCCGCACGCACGCTCTTGGCCATGGGGCACTACGGGGCTCTCCCGGAGCGCTTCGCGCGCGTGAGCCCGCGCTTCTTCACGCCGGGCTTCGCCACGATCATCTCGGCCGTGGTCGCCGCGGGCTTCTATGCCGTCATGCGCGTGGTGAGCGTCAACGTCCTGAGCGACACGATCCTGACGCTGGGCGTCATGATCTGCTTCTACTACGGTCTCACCGCGTTCGCGTGCGTCTGGTACTTCCGCAAGCAGTGGTTCGATTCCGTGCGCAGCGTCTTCTTCACGCTGCTGTTCCCCCTCATGGGCGGGGTCATCCTCGCGGTGATCTTCGTCACGACCCTCGTCGACAGCATGAACCCCGAGTACGGCAGCGGTTCGGAGATCGGCGGCGTGGGACTGGTCTTCATCCTGGGCGTCACCATCATCCTCCTGGGGGTGGCGATCATGGTGTGGCAGCGCGTGCGCCGACCCGCGTTCTTCCGCGGAGAGACGCTGTCGGTCGACGCCCCGGCCAGCGCCCGCCGCGGGCGCCGTGCCCCCGCACGATCCTGACAACCGACATCGACAGAGAAACGGAAAGCACATGAGCGATTACGCCGTCGTCAACCCGGCCACGGGCGAGACCCTCGCCGAATACGACACCCTGTCCGACGCCGGAGTGGATGCCGCCCTCACCGCCGCGCATGACGCCCACCGCGTGTGGACGCGCACCGCGCCGGCCGAGCGTGCCGAGGCGCTGCGCCGTGTCGCCCAGCTGCACCGCGATCGCCGCGACGACCTCGCCGCGATCATCGTGCGCGAGATGGGCAAGCCCCTCGACGCCGCGCTCGGCGAGGTCGACTTCGCCGCCGACATCACCGAGTACTACGCCGACAACATCGATCAGATCACCGGCGACACCCCGATCGACATCCTCGGCGAGGGCACCGCGGTGATCCGTCGCTCCGGCCTCGGCGTGCTGCTGGGCATCATGCCGTGGAACTTCCCCTACTACCAGGTGGCCCGCTTCGCGGCCCCGAACCTGGCGGTGGGCAACACCATCCTCCTCAAGCACGCGCCCCAATGCCCCGAATCGGCCGAGGCCCTGCAGCTGATCTACCGCGACGCGGGACTGCCCGAGGGGGCGTATGTCAACGTGCGGGTGACGAACGATCAGGCGGCGACGATCATCGCCGACCCGCGCGTGCAGGGCGTCTCGGTGACGGGTTCGGAGCGGGCGGGCTCCGCCGTGGCCGAGATCGCCGGCCGTCACCTGAAGAAGGTCGCCCTCGAACTCGGTGGGTCCGACCCGTTCATCCTGCTCTCCACCGACGACCTGGACGCCGCCGTCCAGGCCGCCGTCGACGCGCGTCTCGACAACGTCGGGCAGTCGTGCAACGGCGCCAAGCGCTTCATCGTCGTCGACGACCTGTACGACGCGTTCCTGGAGAAGTTCACAGCGGCGATGGGGGAGGCGAAGGTGGGCGACCCGTTCGCCGAGGACACCGTCCTCGGACCCCTCTCGTCGCTCACCGCCGCGGAGCGTCTCGACGAGCAGGTCCAGCGCGCCGTCGAGCAGGGGGCGAAGATCGAGGTCGGCGGGACACGCGACGGCGCCTTCTACCCGGGAACGGTCCTCACCGGTGTGACGAGCGACATGGATGCCTACGGCGAGGAGTTCTTCGGTCCCGTGGGCACCGTCTACCGCGTGTCCGGCGAAGACGAGGCCGTCGCCCTCGCCAACGACACGAGCTTCGGTCTCGGCTCGTACGTGTTCACGACGGATGCCGATCAGGCCGCGCGCGTCGCCGACCGCCTCGAGGCGGGCATGGTCTACATCAACGTCGTCCTCGCCGACTCGCCGGAGCTGCCCTTCGGCGGGGTCAAGCGCAGCGGCACGTCGCGGGAGCTCGGGCTGCTGGCCGCCGACGAGTTCGTCAACAAGAAGCTCATCCGCACGGCCTGACCGCGCTGTCGTCCCCCGGCCTGGTTCGCCAGGCTGGGGGACGTTCGGGGGCTTGGTGGGGGGCCTTGTTCGCCGGTCCGGTTCGCCGGGCCGGGGGACGTTCGGGGGCTTGGTGGGGGGCCTTGTTCGCCGGTCCGGTTCGCCGGGCCGGGGGACGTTCGGGGGCGTGGTGGGGGGCCTTGTTCGCCGGTCCGGTTCGCCGGGCCGGGGGACGTTCGGGGGCGTGGTGGGGGGCCTTGTTCGCCGGTCCGGTTCGCCGGGCCGGGGGACATGGCATAGACTGGGGCGTGCAGTCGAAATCTGCATTCTTTCGCCGTGCCCCGCGTACAGGCGGCATCCCTCCCCGAGAGATCCGTGGCGAAAGTGTGCTGATCTCGAATCCTGGATCCCTCGGGATCTTAGGGCGGTAGCTCAATTGGCAGAGCAGCGGTCTCCAAAACCGCAGGTTGCAGGTTCGATTCCTGTCCGCCCTGCGCACAGCACACGCTGGCAACGAATAGCGACCTAGGTGGTTCGATGACGCAGGACGAGGCGAGGGGCGAGGTCGTCGCTGACCGCGGCGCGCCCCGCGAGAAGAAGCTCAACTTCTTCGCGCGGATCGCTCTTTTCATCCGTCAGGTCTTCACGGAACTGCGTAAGGTCGTCACCCCCACGCGGCAAGAGCTGGTCAAGTTCACCGCCGTGGTCCTCGGGTTCGTCGTCGTGATGATGGCGCTCGTGTACGGCCTCGACCTGCTGTTCGTGTGGCTGACCAGCGCCGTCTTCGGCGTCCCGAGCACCGCCGGCGCCTGACCGGCGCTACGGCGACGAGCGGCCCCCACGAGTGGCCGCACTTCAACGGAAGAGATCATCAGTGTCTGAAAGATATGTCGACGACGCCGATTGGGCGACGGCTGCCGAGCAGTCCAGCGAAGACGACGAGGCCCAGGAGGGCAATGTGCTCGCCTCGCAGGAGCACGCCTCCGACGCGGCCGAGCACAACGCGGTCCACGTGGTGGACGACGCGGACGCAGACGACTCGGACCTCGATGAGGATCTCGACGACATCGACATCACCGACCCGGAGGCTGACGCGATCGTGAACGACGCTCTCGAGATCGACGAGACCAGCGAGGCCGAGGCCGCCGCCGAGGTCCTGAACGACGCGCTCGCCGAGGAGGAGGCCGAAGAAGCCGCCGAGGCGGCAGACGAGGTGACCCCCTACGACGGCCCCGACATCAACGGCGAGCCCGACGCGCCCGTCCTCGACGAGGAGTTCGTCGACGAGGTCCAGGCCGCTGCCGGTGTGGTCGACGAGTTCGAGGCATCCGAGTCCCCCGCCGACGCCGCCGATGCTCCCGTCGACCTCGACGCCGCCGACGACGAGGACGCCGACCCCTACGAGGCGTTCCGCGCCGAGCTGCGTTCGCTCCCGGGCAAGTGGTACGTCATCCACTCCTACGCCGGTTTCGAGCGCAAGGTGAAGGCCAACATCGAGCAGCGCAAGTCGACGCTCGAGGTCGAGGACGACATCTACCAGGTCGAGGTCCCGATGGAGGACGTCGTCGAGATCAAGAACGGCCAGCGCAAGATGGTCAACCGCGTGCGCATCCCCGGCTACGTGCTGGTGCGCATGGATCTCAACGAAGACACCTGGTCGGTCGTGCGCCACACCCCCGGTGTCACCGGCTTCGTGGGCAACGCCCACAACCCGACTCCGCTGCGTTTCGAGGAGGCCTTCAACATGCTGAAGAGCCTCGTCGAGGTCAAGGAGTCCGCTCCCGCCAAGTCGGGCGGTGCGAAGGGTGCCCCGGTGGCGACCCGCTCGATCCCGGCCGAGGTCGACTTCGAGACCGGCGAGACCATCACGATCAAGGAAGGCTCGTTCGCGGGCCTGCCCGGCACGATCAGCGAGATCAAGCCCGAGAGCGGCAAGCTCACCGTGCTCGTGTCGCTCTTCGAGCGCGAGACCCCGGTCGAGCTGTCGTTCGACCAGGTCACCAAGATGATCTGACGCCTCCCGCGTCCTCGCGAACGCCCCGCTCGGCTCCGTCCGGCGGGGCGTTCGCCGTTCCGCCCGCCCCCGTCGCCGCCCTCCCCCCTCCCCCCCCGTCGCCGCCCTCCCTCCGATAAACGCGATTCCTACCGAGGCGCGGTGTGTCACGCCGTGTCTCGTGACGATCGGCGTTTATCGGTCGCCTCACGGGGGAGGGGAGGGGCAGGGGCAGGGGCAGGGGCAGGGGCGGGGGCAAGGGCAGGGGCAGGGGCGGGGCAGGAGGCGTGTGGGAGCATCAGTCGGAACGGGGGTTCCGCGCCAGGGCGTGGAGTAGTGCGGCATCCGGTGCTCGCACGGGGGACAGGCCCGCGAGGCGCAGCGCATCGCGGAGCCCGTTCACCCCGAGAGTCGCCGCATAGTCCCACCGCGCCACCCGCCACCCGGCTCGCCGCAGGGCATCCTCGCGACGCTTCTCTTCGCGCACGGCGCTCCGCGACCCCGACGGATCGTTCGCGTCGTACTTCTGCCAGCCGTCGGATTCGCCGACCACGCGTTCGTGCGGCCAGCAGAAGTCCGAGCGGTAAAGCCGCCCCTCGATCCGGTGCTCCTGCTGGAGCACGGGTGAGGGGAAGCCGCACCACTCGATGACCGCGCGGCTCAGCGATTCGCCGACCGACTCGGCGTCGGGCGATGCGCGATCGAGCAGCCACGTCACGCGCCTTCGACCGCGTCCATCGCGTCGCTGCTCGAAGACGGCCCGCACTTCGGGCTCGGTGACGCCGAACAGGCGCATGGCGGCATCCGCGACCGCCAGTCCGAATGCCGGCGGGAGGGCTCGGCCGAGGTCGATGACCGTGTCGGCCACGGACGTCACGCTGATGCCGTCGACAGTCTGTGACCGCCGGGGGTTCGGCGCTGGTGTGCACGCGCACGTCGCCGTACGACAGCGATGTGTCCCTCCGTGCGTTGAACAGGTGCAGGTGTCGCGGGTGACCGAACAGCGGCAGCCCCATCAGCGCGGCCGCGGACTCGTGCGAGAAAACGCCGTCGGGCCTCATCAGGTGCAGGGCGTGGACGCGGAGCAGGTACCGGCTCCACGGGCTCAGGGCGTCCCATGCCTGCTGCGGGGTGTAGATGCCGGGGCGGACGCGGTGCAACGTGGCATCCATCGAGGGATGCGTGCCGAGGACAGCGGTGTTCGCCGCGGCGATGAGGGAGGCGGGCGGTGGGGCCAGCGTGAGGGCCGCGAGGGTCATCCCCCGAGGGTGTCAGGGTGGCTCGTCGCGCCATGTCCGCCTGTGGATAACGCCCCGACGCTCCCCGATAAACGCCGTTCCTCCCCGAACACGCCGAGCCTCAGCGTGTTTCGCGAGGATCAGCGTTTCTCGCGCCCCGGGGGCCGCCGCGGAGGCCGCCCCGGGGGCCGCCGCGGCGGCAAACCAGGCGGTCGCGCGGCGGGGAGAACGGCGCGGGATGCCGAAGCGGCCGCCGTCGCGTACAATGGCAAGGTTGCGTGCGTCAGCACGGCGACGACCGCTGTCCGGAACCGCCGGATGTGCGGGAGAGCGCGGGCAGAAGCCCGGGCTCGAGGAAAGGAAAAGGATATGGCACCCAAGAAAAAGGTGACCGGCCTGATCAAGCTCCAGATCAAGGCGGGCGCGGCCAACCCCGCGCCGCCCATCGGTCCGGCGCTCGGTCAGCACGGCGTCAACATCATGGAGTTCTGCAAGGCGTACAACGCGGCGACCGAGGCCCAGCGCGGCAACGTCATCCCCGTCGAGATCACCGTCTACGAGGACCGCAGCTTCACGTTCATCCTGAAGACGCCCCCCGCCGCCGAGCTCATCAAGAAGGCCGCGGGCCTGGCGAAGGGCTCGCCCACGCCGCACACCACCAAGGTCGGCAAGCTGACCAAGGAGCAGGTCCGCGAGATCGCCACCACGAAGCAGCCCGACCTGAACGCGAACGACATCGAGGCCGCCTCGAAGATCATCGCCGGCACCGCCCGTTCCATGGGCATCACGGTCGAGGACTGAGGGAGATAACAATGGCTACCAAGTCCAAGGCATTCCGCGCCGCTGCTGAGAAGATCGCGGCCGACACGTTCTACACCCCCGCCGAGGCCGTCGCCCTCGCGAAGGAGACCGGCTCGAAGAAGTTCGACTCGACCGTCGAGGTCGCGCTGAAGCTCTCGGTCGACCCCCGCAAGGCCGACCAGATGGTCCGCGGCACGGTCATCCTGCCCCACGGCACGGGTAAGACCGCTCGCGTCATCGTCTTCGCCAACGGCCCCGCGGCCGAGGCGGCTCTCGCCGCCGGCGCCGATGAGGTCGGTGGCACCGACCTCATCGAGAAGGTCGCCGCCGGCTACACGTCGTTCGACGCCGCCGTCGCCACCCCCGAGCTCATGGGTCAGGTCGGTCGCCTCGGTAAGGTCCTCGGACCCCGCGGCCTCATGCCGAACCCCAAGACCGGCACCGTGACCCCCAACCCGGCCAAGGCCGTCGAGGAGATCAAGGGCGGCAAGATCGAGTTCCGCGTCGACAAGCACGCCAACGTCCACTTCGTGGTCGGCAAGGCGTCGTTCTCGGCCGAGCAGCTCGACGAGAACCTGAAGGCCGCGCTCGAGGAGATCGTCCGCCTCAAGCCGTCGAGCTCGAAGGGCCGTTACATCCAGAAGGGCGCCGTCTCGACCACCTTCGGTCCCGGCATCCCGCTGGACGTCAACGTCCTCGCCTGACATTCGTCACCGGAAGCCCCGTCGTGCCCCGTGCCGGCGGGGCTTCCGCGTGCCGTCGCGCACGGACCGCGGACCGCGGACCCGCCGACTCGCACCGACCGCAGACTCGCACCGACCGCCGACCCGCACGGACTGTGCAGAGACGGAACGGCCCGCGCGTGCACGGACGTGCACGACCACGTCAACCGGGAAGACTCGCGCCGCTCGGTGTGTTCTCCTCAAGTGCGCTTTCGCGCCACCCCCCCCACGTCACCACTCCCGCAAGGAACAGCTATGCCCCGTCGTCGTTCGACCGTCCTCGCCGCCACCCTGGGCCTGAGCGCCCTCGCGCTGACCGCCTGCAGCGGCGGCTCGACCTCCGAGACCCCCGGGGCCGGCTCCGAGTACGACCTCGTCTCCGACGGCACCCTCACCGTCGCGACCGAGGGCACCTACCGTCCGTTCTCGTTCCACGAGGGCGCGGGCGAACTGACGGGCTTCGACGTCGAGATCGCGCAGGCCGTCGCCGACAAGCTCGGTCTCCAGGTGAAGTTCCAGGAGACCCAGTGGGATGCCATCTTCGCGGGCCTCGACGCGGGGCGCTTCGACGTCATCGCCAACCAGGTGTCGATCAACCCCGAGCGCGAGGAGAAGTACACCTTCAGTGCGCCCTACACCGTCTCGCGCGGCGTCATCGTCACGAACGAGGACGACAGCTCCATCTCGAGCTTCGCCGACCTGGCCGGCAAGACCACCGCGCAGTCGCTCACGAGCAACTGGTACGAACTGGCGACCGAGAGCGGCGCGCAGGTCGAGGCCGTCGAGGGATGGGCGCAGGCCGTCGCCCTGCTGAAGCAGGGACGCGTGGATGTCACGATCAACGATCAGCTCACCTACCTCGACTACGAGAAGACGAACAGCCCCACCGGTCTGAAGATCGCCGCCGAGACCGAGGACACCTCCGAGAGCGCGTTCGCCTTCAAGAAGGGTCAGGACACGCTGGCCGAGGCCGTCGACGGCGCCCTCGAGGAGCTGCGCGCCGACGGCACCCTCGCCGAGATCAGCCAGAAGTACTTCGGCGCCGACGTCACGCAGTGACGTCCCGCTGTAAACCCCCGCGGACCGACCGCCTCCCCGCTCTAGCGTGGAAGACGGTCGGTCCGTGCACGCGCGCGGGGACGTCCGCGTGAGAGATCCGTGCGTCGCGCCCGCGTGAGGAAGGAGGCCCATGAACGATATCTGGTCGCTGATGCTCGACTCGTTCTGGCCCATGCTGCTGGCGGGACTCACGGGCACGATCCCGCTGTCGCTCCTCTCCTTCGCGGTCGGGCTCGTGATCGCTCTGGCGATGGCACTGCTCCGCCTGTCGCGCAACATCGTGCTCTCGGGCGTCGCGCGGTTCTACATCTCCGTCATCCGGGGCACGCCGCTCCTCGTCCAGCTGTTCGTGATCTTCTACGGCCTCCCCGCCATCGGCGTCGTCATCGACCCGTTCCCCGCCGCCGTGATCGCGTTCTCCCTGAACGTCGGCGGGTACGCGGCCGAGGTCATCCGTGCGGCGATCCTGTCCGTCCCGCGCGGGCAGTGGGAGGCCGCGCACACCGTCGGCCTGTCGCCGCGGAAGACGCTCACGCGGATCATCCTCCCGCAGGCCGCGCGCGTCTCGGTGCCCCCGCTGTCCAACACCTTCATCTCCCTCGTGAAGGACAGCTCGCTGGCATCCCTCATCCTCGTGTCGGAGCTCTTCCGGCAGGCGCAGAACATCGCCGCCTTCTCGTACGAGTTCATGGCCGTCTACCTCGAGGCTGCGCTCATCTACTGGCTCTTCTGCCTGGTGCTGTCGTTCGGTCAGAACGCGCTCGAGAAGAGATTGGACCGCCATGTCGCCCACTGACACCCCGCTGCTGCGCGCGACGGGCCTGCAGAAGAGCTTCGGCTCCACCCTCGTCCTCGACGGCGTCGACCTCGAGGTGCGGCGCGGTGACGTGCTCGTGCTCATCGGTCCCTCGGGCTCGGGCAAGACGACCGTGCTGCGCTGCCTCAACGGCCTGGAGACCCCGGACGCCGGCGTGGTGGCGTTTGACACGGGCCCGACGGTCGACTTCGCGGGACGCGTCGGCAAAGCCGACCGCACCGCGCTGCGCGACCGTTCGGCGATGGTCTTCCAGCACCACAACCTCTTCCCGCACCTGACCGTGCTGCAGAACGTCATCGAGGGCCCGGTGCAGGCGCACGGGGTGCCGCGCGTCGAGGCGATCGTCCGTGCCGAGACCCTGCTCGCGCGTGTGGGGCTCGCCGAGAAGCGCGACGCCTATCCCGCGGAACTGTCGGGCGGCCAGCAGCAGCGCGTCGGCATCGTGCGGGCCCTCGCCCTGCAGCCGCAGCTCCTGCTGTTCGACGAGCCGACCAGTGCCCTCGACCCCGAGCTCGTCGGGGAGGTGCTCACGGTGCTGCGCGAGCTCGCGAACGAAGGATGGACGATGGTCATCGTCACGCACGAGCTCGGCTTCGCGCGCGAGGTGGCCGATGAGGTGCTGTTCTTCGACCAGGGGGTGATCGTCGAGCGGGGCGCCCCCGCGCAGCTGTTCACGCAGCCGCGGAAGGAGCGGACCCGCCGTTTCCTCGACCGTCTCCTCCGGCCCCTCGACGACACCGACTCCGCCTGACACCGGCCCCGCCTGACACCGCCCCACGACGTACCCGGGCGCCCCGCGCCGGCGGGTAGCGTCGGAGCATGCGCCTGGAGAAGTTGCTCGGCATCGACGTCCCGATCGTCCTCGGTCCCTTCGGCGGCCTCTCGTCGGTGGCGCTGACCGCCGCGGTGAGCGAGGGAGGCGGACTCGGATCGTTCGGGCTCTACGGGTATGCGCCTGATCGCATCCGCGACACCGTGGCCGCCCTGCGCGGCGCGACCTCCCGGCCCATCGCGGTCAATCTCTGGCTGCCCCGGGGTGACGAAGTAGCGGCGGACGAGATCGACGTCACGCCGTTCCTCGCCGCCGCCGAACCGCTCTTCGCCGCCGCGGGCGTCGCGACGCCGACGCCTCCCGCATCGTTCCTCCCCCCGCTCGACGATCAGCTCGAGGCGGTCTTCGCCGCTCGCCCGGAGGTGCTCAGCGTCGTCTTCGGGGTTCCGGATGCCGCGACCCTCGCGCGCGCGCACGGGCTCGGCATCCGCGTGGTCGGCACCGCCACCTCGGTCGCCGAGGCGGTCGCGCTCGCGGAAGCGGGCGTGGATGCCGTGGTGGCCACCGGGGCCGAGGCGGGAGGGCACCGGGTGTCGTTCCTCCGTGACCCCGCGCAGTCGCTCGTGGGGACCTTCGCGCTCGTTCCCCAGGTCGTGGATGCCGTGGACGTCCCGGTCATCGCGGCGGGGGGTATCGCCGATCGTCGCGGGGTGGCGGCCGCCCTCGCGCTGGGCGCCGACGGCGTGCAGGTGGGCACCGCGTTCTTGCGCACCCGTCAGTCCGCCGCGACCGCGGGACACCGGGACGCGATCGCCGCGGCCTCCGACACCGCTACCGTGCTGACGCGGGCGATGAGCGGGCGGTTGGCGCGTGGCATCCCGAACCGCGCGATGCGCGATCTCGAAGCCTCGGGCTTGATCGCGCCGTTCCCGGTGCAGAACTGGCTGACCGGGGTGTTCCGTGCGGCGGCCGCCGCGGCGGGCGACGCCGAGCTGGTGTCGCTGTGGGCGGGGCAGGCCGCCGGCCTCGCGCGCGGGGAGGACGCCGCCGAGGTGCTCGCCGAGCTGCGGGCGGGACTGCTCGCCTGAGTCGCGCGCCCCGCGCTCACGCCGTGGCGCGGATCTCGAATCCGTCCGGCGGTGACTCGGTGCTGTCGACCACGTCGACGCGCGTGACCCGCGCCGACGGGGGACCCTCCTGGGCCCGGGCGACGACGGTGTCGACCGCTCTCGCGTCGCCGGCGAGGAGCGCCTCGACCGTCCCGTCGCGGCGATTGCGCACCCAACCGCGGACGCCCTCGCGCTCCGCCGTCGCCTGGAGCGTGTAGCGGTAGCCGACGCCCTGCACCCGGCCGTGCACCGTGATGGTCACCGTTCGCATGGAGACATTCTCGACGACGGCCGCCGCGCCGGGCCGGTGGGGCACGGGCGGTTCGCCGATGCGGAACGGAGGACGCCCCCCTCGAGCCCCCTCGTGCGCGGGATCAGTGCGGGAGGACGAGGGAGAGCGCGATCGCGAACATGACGACGGCGATGATCGCGTCGAGGATGCGCCAGGCCCGCGGAGTGTCCAGCCACCGGCCGAGGAAGCGGGCGCCGAAGCCGAGGGCCGAGAACCACACGAGGCTCGCGACGCACGCGCCGACGGCGAATGCCCACCGTCCCTCGCCGTGGGTCGAGGCGACGGAGCCGAGGAGGAACACCGTGTCGAGGTACACGTGGGGGTTCAGCCACGTCAGGGCGAGGCAGGTGAGGATCGTCGCGGCGAGGGTCGTGCGGGCCGGCCGTGTGCGGACGACGGTGCCGCCGGCATCCCGAACCGAGGGGGATGCCGCAGCGGCGGTGTCGACGCGCAGGGTCTCGCCGCTCGGGCGCAGGGCCCGCCGCGCGGCGAGCACCCCGTAGCCGACGAGGAACGCCGCTCCGGCCCAGCGCACGACGACGATGAGCCACGGCGCCGCCTGGAGCGCGAGGCCGATCCCCGAGACGCCGAGGACGATCAGCACGGCGTCGGACACCGCGCACACCGCGACGACGGCGAGCAGGTGCTCACGCCGTACTCCCTGACGCAGGACGAAGAGGTTCTGCGCGCCGATGGCGACGATGAGCGAGAAGCCGAGGCCGAGGCCGGCGAACAGGGGAGCGAGCACGTTCCGACGCTAAGCGGATCTCCGAGAGAAGGACAGCTCACGATTCTCATGGACCATTAGCATCGCTTCATGTCGATCCCCCTCGATCTCGCCCGCACCCTCGCCGTGGTCCTCGAGGAGGGGACCCTGGATGCCGCGGCCCGACGCCTGCACGTGACCCCCTCGGCGGTGAGTCAGCGCGTGCGCGCGCTCGAGGACGAGCTCGGTCGCGTCGTGCTCGTGCGCTCCAAGCCGGTCCGCGCGACGGAGGCGGGAGATGCGGTCGTCCGTCTCGCGCGTCAGCTCGCGCTGCTCGAGCACGACGCGCTCGCGTCGATCGGGGCGGAGGGGGGAGCCGTGGCATCCGTCCCGCTCGCGGTGAACGCGGACTCCCTCGCGACGTGGTTCCTGCCCCCGCTCGCCCGCGTCGCCGGACGCCGGTCGGTGGTCTTCGACCTGCACCGCGACGATCAGGACTTCACCGCGGGTCTGCTCGAGGCCGGCACGGTGATGGCGGCGGTCACGTCGCGGGAGGCGCCGGTGGCCGGATGCCGCGTGCGCCCGCTCGGAGTCCTGCGGTACGAGGCGGTGGCGTCGGTGCCCTACGCCGCCCGGTGGTTCCCCGACGGCGTCGACGCGACCGGCCTGACGGCCGCGCCGGTCGTGGACTTCGACCGCCGCGACGACCTGCAGACGCGGTGGCTCGCCCGCCGCGGCGTCGCTGCGGCCGCTCCTCCGCGGCACCGGGTTCCGGCATCCCAGGATTTCGCCACGGCCGTCGAACTCGGTCTCGGGTGGGGTCTGCTCCCGCGGTTCCAATCGGCGGAGGGGCTCGCGTCGGGCGCGCTCGTGCGCCTGGGAGACGATCCGATCGACGTCCCGCTGTTCTGGCAGCAGTGGAACCTCACCTCGTCGCTGCTCGACGACGTCGCCGATGAGATCGTCGCCGAGGGGCGACGGGTGCTGGCGCCCGGGTGAGTCAGTCGTCGCTGACCTGGAGCACGATCTTCCCGCGCGTGTGACCGCGCTCCAACTCGGTGTGCGCGGCGGCGGCGTCGTCGAGGTCGAAGACCCGGTCGATGAACACCCGCACCGCACCCGAGTCGAGAAGCCGGCCGATGGTCGCGAGCGCCGCCCCGTCGGGGATCGTCTTGTAGTCGGTCGAGCGGATGCCGCGGGCCGACGCCGCCTCGCGGTAGCCGGGCCACGCGCCGGTGGGCACCTCGATGAGCAGTCCGCCGGGGCGCAGCACCTCGAGGGAGCGGGTGCCGGTGTCGTCGGAGACGTTGCCGATCAGGTCGATCACGACGTCCACATCGGCCACGACGTCTTCGAAGCGGGTCGTGGTGTAGTCGACGACCTCCGCCGCGCCGAGCTCGCGCAGCCAGTCGAGGTTGTGCGACGACCCCGTGGCGATCACGTGTGCGCCGAAGTACGCCGCGAACTGCACGGCGAAGTGGCCGACGCCGCCGCTTCCCGCGTGGACGAGGATGCGCTGACCCTGGTGGGCGAGAGCGGTCTCGACCACGAGGCCCCAGGCGGTGAGGGCGGCGACCGGAACCCCCGCGGCCTCGACGTGGGACAGGGTGGTCGGCTTGCGGGCGAGCGACAGGGTCGGCACGACGACGTACTCGGCGTAGGCACCGGGGGTGCGGGGCACGGCGGCCATCCCGTACACCTCGGTGCCGACGGGGAACGGGTGCGCGTCGAAGGGGGTGCGCACGACCACGCCGCTGACGTCGAGACCGAGCACGGCGGGCCACGAGTCGATGGCCCCCGACATTCCGCGCCCGGCGCGCGTCTTGGCGTCGATCGGGTTGATGCCCGCCGCGACCACGCGTACGAGCACCTCGCTCAGCACCGGGGTGGGGACCGGCACGTCGGCCGAGTGGAGGGCCTCGGGGGCACCCGGGGCGTCGAAGACCGACGCCCGCATCGTGTCGGGTACCGCGGGCGCGGGTTCGAGGGTGGTCTCGGGACGCGTCGATCGGAATCTCATCGGGCGCTCTCTCTCGCGTGCGGTCGCATCGGCGGCGACACCGCCGCGATGCCCCCAGTCAACCTCGCCATTGTCTCCGCGGTGTTACACCTCGGTCACCGTGTCGCGACGGTGTGCGCTCAGTCGCGCGAGGGGACCTCGCCGACGGCGAGGGCGTGCAGCAGGGTCGAGAGGTGACGGATGTCGGGCACCGACCAGTCGGCCATCGCGTCGTAGAGGCGGCTCTCGTGCGGCGCGCGCGCGTCGGCGAGGCGCTCGTGTCCGAGTTCGGTCACCGAGATCAAGCGCGAGCGTCCGTCCTTCGGGTCCGGCGTGCGCGTGACGAGTCCGAGGTCTTCGAGCTCGCTGATCGACCGGCTCAGGAAGCCTTTGTCTGCCGTGAGCCTCTCGGCCAGGGTCGAGAGGGTCAGTGGACCGAATCGACTGACGACGGACAGCGCCTTGAACGTGGCGGGCAGCATCCCCGGGCTCACGCGTTCCGCCGCCTCGGAGACGAAGCGACGGAACACGGTCATCAGTTCGGAGAACGACGACTCCAGGGCCTGCACGGCCTCGCGGCGGTCATCGTCCATCTCGCTCGTCACGTCAGACATCCTCTCCCATCCCGGCGTCACGGCGCGCGCGGCGCGAGGGACTGGCATCCGGGGTCCGCACCGAACCCGTCGCGGCCAGCGTCGCCATGCCGGCCGGAACCGACACCGTGGCGAGGTCGGCCTCGCTCGCGGCGACCCGCTCCGTGGTCGTCATGCGCGTGAGGGGGCGGTTGGGCAGGAACAGGATCGCGATCAGGCTGACCACGGCGACCGGCACGGCGATGAGGAACGAGTGCGCGATCGACTGGGCGTAGATGTCTTCGACGATGACGCGAACCGAGTCGGGGAGCGTCGACACCTGGGGGATGGCTCCCGACTGGAGCGACTGCGCGACCGTGGCGCCATCGGCGCCGAGGCCCATGATGGCCGCCTGGAGGTCGGCGGCGCGGTCGGTGAACAGGCTCGTCGCCATGCTGGCGAGGGCCGCTCCCATGACCGAGACGCCGATCGTCCCGCCGAGGCTGCGGAAGAACGTCACCCCCGAGCTGGCCGCGCCCATCTGCGTCGGGTCGGCGGTGTTCTGCACGATGAGCACGAGGTTCTGCATCGTCATGCCCACACCCGCGCCGAGGAAGAACATGTACAGCGAGACCAGCGCGAAATTGGTGTCGTAGTGGATCGTCGACAGCAGGAACGACCCCGCGATCAGCAGAACGCCACCGGCGATGAGGAACGGCTTCCAGTGGCCGAAGCGCGAGATGAGGGCGCCGACGACGATGGATGCCACGAGCAGACCGCCGATCATGGGGATGGTCATGACGCCGGCCTCGGTCGGGGTGGCTCCGCGCGCCATCTGCATGTACTGGCTGAGGAAGACCGAGGTGCCGAACATCGCCAGGCCCGTCGCGATCGAGGCGATCGTGGCGAGGGTGAAGGTGGCATCCCGGAACAGGGTGAGCGGCACCAGCGGCTCCGATGAACGCAGCTCGACGACGACGAAGAGGATCGCGGCGACGACGGCACCGCCGACCATGAGGAGCGTCTCGGTGCTGGCCCAGTCGAACGAGGTGCCCGCGTTCGTGATCCAGATGAGCAGGAGCGAGACGGCGGTCGAGAGGAGGACGATGCCGAGGTAGTCGATCTTGACCTTCCGCTTCGCGCGGACCGGTAGGTGCAGCGTGCGCTGCTGGATGAGGAGGGCGGCGACGGCGAACGGGAGGGCGACGAAGAAGTTCCAGCGCCAGCCGAACGCGTCGGTGATGACGCCGCCGAGAAGGGGGCCGCCCACGGTGGCGACGGCCATGACGGCGCCGAACAGGCCCATGTAGCGACCGCGCTCGCGGGGGCTGATGATGTCGGCCATGATCACCTGGCTGAGGGCGGCCAGGCCGCCGGCGCCGAGACCCTGCACGGCGCGGAAGGCGATGAGCGTGTCGGTGTTCTGCGAGAAGCCCGCGGCGGCGGTGGCGAGCACGAAGATCGCGATGGCGATCTGGATGAGCACCTTGCGGTTGAACAGGTCGGCGAGCTTGCCCCAGATGGGGGTCGAGATCGCGGTCGTGAGCAGGGTCGCGGTGACGACCCAGGTGTAGGCGTTCTGATCGCCGGACAGGTCGTGCACGATCACGGGCAGCGACGTCGAGACGACGGTCGAGGCGAGCATCGACACGAAGGTGCCGAGCAGAAGCCCGATGAGGGCGGGGAGGACGCGCCGCTGAGCGGGCGCGTCGAGGGAGGTGGTTGCCATGCGGAACTCCACGGAGGGGATGGATGCCGCGACGACACTGGCGCGATTGGTTGACTGAGGTCAACGATACGCTTGATGCTTGACTTGCGTCAACTATTAATCGAGGAGCGCGAGAGCGCGGTACCTATCCGTGGGTTCTTTCTGCGCCGGCACCGGCCGGCGTGCCTCCATGGTGCGGCGGTAGAGCTCGTCGATCAGCGAGGTCGCGAGCCCGACGAGCTTGGCGATCTCGCGCTCGTCGCGATCGATCCACTGGCAGCGGGGTTCGTCGTCGACCGGGACGAAACCGTCGTGCTGCTCCCACGCGACGAGCGTGCGCTCGGCGCCGAGGACGTGTTGCTGCCACCAGATCTGCCGCATGTAGGTGCGGGGGATCGAGCGCCACGCCTTGTTGGTCGTCTTGATCTCGGCGAGGACGACACGGCCCTCGCCGTCGACGACGACACCGTCGGGGGTGGCCAGGTGCCGCTTCTCGACGACGGCGTGGTAGAGCGCCGAGGAGGGCTGTATTCCGTGGGTCGCGGCGACCCAGGCGGCGATCTCCGGCTCGCGCCGACGGCCGTGCGCGGTGAAGGCGTTGCCCGAGAAGTTCGAGCCCATGAGCTTGGCATCCGCTGCTCGCGAGATCGCATTGGGGCTCGTGAGGCTGGCGACGTCCGTCGCCGTGATGCCCCGCGAGCGGGCGCGGATCCACGCCACGCGGTCGCGGGAGTCGGCGACGATGCGGGCATCGAGGTCGGCGCTGCGGGAGGCGACGAGCTCGGGGGACATGCGTTCGACCCTAACCCCGCTCGGTCGTGCAGGGGATTCGAGCCTCGGCGCGTCGGCATCCGGGGCCTTGCGGCCGAACTTAGGGTGACCTAAGTTGAGGGGATGACTCCCGACGCCGTCCCCCTGCGCCGCCCCGACGGCGGCCGGTGGTGCGATCTCGAGGGGGCTGTGCTGCTCGGCGGAGACGCCCGGAACCTGCCCGAGATGCGGCGCATCGCCGCCGCGCTGTCGCCCGCCGCGCACGCGACGGTGTTGATCGAGGTGGACGGCGCCGACCAGGTCGCCCCCTTCGACGGGGGAGCGGCGCGCGTGAGCTGGCTCGACCGGAAGGGGGTGGGCGGGCTGCGGCCGCGCGGCGAGCGGCTCGCGGCGGCGATCCACGCGTGGTGTGCCGAATGGGGCTGCGGCGAGGCGCCCGTCTGTACCGTCTGGCTGGGCGCGCGCACTCCCTCGCGCATCGTCCGCATGACGCGTGCTCTCCTGCCACAGCCCCGCGTGTCCTGACGCCGGTCGCCGGTCGCCCATCGCTGCTCGTCGGGCCGTCGTGCGGAGTTCTGGGGTGGCGCGCCGTGGTGGCTTGGTGCTGTGCTGGCGTGTCGCGGCGAATCTCCGCACGACGGCACGGTGGGGGGCGTGGTCGAGGGGACCGGATTGGCGATCGGCGGAGGCGTCGGGTACAGTGGTCACCAAGCCAAAGACCGTCGGTCGTCGGAGTGCCCGCACTTCGATCGAAGCGTCTGCTGAGAAGCAGAGGACCTACGCAGGTAAACGTAACTCTCCTTCGGGAATCCGAGCTCCGTGCGCCTGCGCCGGAGCTCTTCTTTTTGCCCGGACCCCGGTGTCTTCGGCCGGCGCCCCGCCATCGCGGAGCGCCTCGTACACACAAGGAGTGGCCATGGCGCAGAAGGATGCATCGGTCGCCGAGCTCACGAAGAACTTCGAGAACTCGACCGCCGTTCTGCTGACCGAGTACCGCGGTCTGACGGTTGCCCAGCTCAAGCAGCTGCGCAACGACATCCGTCAGGACGCGGATTACGCCGTGGTGAAGAACACGCTGACCAAGATCGCCGCG